>Ga0255765_1000420_pt1 | contig 56760 bp, 40 predicted proteins | sample 041ome_8_FD_179965 | JGI IMG/M metagenome (GOLD analysis project Ga0255765, IMG submission 179965) | Coastal salt marsh microbial communities from the Groves Creek Marsh, Skidaway Island, Georgia - 041407BS metaG (version 2) | ecosystem: Environmental > Aquatic > Marine > Intertidal zone > Salt...
CTAAAAAGAAATCAGAACATCGATAAAAAAACGAAGAGTGTAAATTTGCATTAGGTGTTCAGTTTGTGAGCAAATACTCAAACGCGCGGTGGCGAAAAGTCAACCGTACGGTCTCACAGAGGTCGAGGCAGCCTCGAAGTACGGAGAAAAGTGACGAAAATTTTCTGCGAACGTGATTGATATTTCCTAAGTACGAAGACGCACGTCTAACGTATGGCTACAGTGTCGTCTAAGAGTTTGCAAAGCTCGCGCATCGTCCTGGTCACGTCGTCTTCGGCTTTCGAGGCGTCCAAACTTCCTTGAACGCCGCGCAAAACCTCTTTCACATCTTTTTGCGCTTTCCACCACGTGTAATATTGCTTTGGATTCATACCAGCTCGCGCCCACGGCGTGGTTACTTTTGTCGAATCGCACTGCGAATACAAGTGGTGTATTTCCAAGAGCAGCATTTTTCCCGCGTCCGGTGAATTACTTTTCCCAACAACCGTTAAAATTTCCTTGTTATCGCAAAACATCAGGCGTTTGAACGCGTGCAAGTTTGCTATTTTCGTGTCGTCCGATGTCAACGGACCAAAGAACAACAAGTGCGAACGCAAGGCGGCTTCGACTTCTACGCAATCCTTCGCCAATCGGTTACTCCCGGAAATGGAAAGTTTTTGAATCAACGACGCGTTTCGCACGAAAGAATCGATTATGTTTTCGAACGTTTCACCGCATTTTTCAAAAATGGGACCGGTACTTGTCGACGATATGCCTTGAAAACCACCTCTTTTTCCAAACGACGAAGAAGCGTGGCTACTCGAAAACTCGCCGCTGTAACTACTGCTAAAATGTCCGGATATCAATCCGTTCAGATAATTTTCCTGGAACAATTTCAGCGTAGTCGTTAAACTAGATACGTACGAGCTTCCTCCCGGTAACGGGTTCGAGTTATTCTCCCAGTCTTCGTCGTGCACGCGCATCAAAATAAACTTTTCTGTTTTCTCCTCCAACGCTTCAAAAATTGGAGACAAAGCGGCGAAGCACGCTTCCTTCATTCTGTCGATGCCCGCTTGCAAAGACGTCCTCGGAACGGTCGAGTATTGATTCACCACCGGTTGGAGTAAATCGACGATATAGTTCAACTCCGTGGCAAGAGCTAAACTCATTCGCTGCGAAGAAGATGGTGGCTCCCCTGCGTAAATTTTCTGTTTTTCCGCGGTCCAATCCGACGAGGAAATTGAGTACTCAGCTTTCTGCGCGAGTAACTTCAAAGCTTTCGAGACGCCCCCGGCGCACGAGCTCACTAAACTTGCGTGCCCTTCGACGGAAACCATCTCTTCTCTGATTCTCGCCAAAAATTTATCCGAATCGCCCCGACTCATATTTCTCCCGGACGAAAACCCCGAGTTTATTGGCTCCGATAATCGATTGTACGATCTCGAGAAAAAGGTGTGCGAAATAGCATCGGTGGATCGCCTCAAGATCGAGAGATCCGCGCCGTCTCTACGAACGCAACCGGGCACACCTTTCGCATCGCCGTCTTTCGAACACCGATCGTGCATTAACTCAATGATGCTCATGAGATGTGGGAATCCCTGCAACAAAACGTCGCGGACAAAACCGGCGGAAGCGTGTGTCTTGCTCATGTGATCCGTCATTCCTTTACCTAGCATAACCCAAAACTTTGCGCACGGCAAATTATCCAAGGAAGAAGAGGCATTATTTTGATGCATGTAATTTGCACCGCCGCCATTATTGGAACTTTCACGTTTCAACACTTCGTCTAGAAAGAGAGCGTGAGAGAGAGGGTCTCTTTTCTTGGCCAGAACGCGTTGTAAATGCCAAACGCTCATCGCCGATTCGTGCACGACTTCGAAGCACGATTCAAGGCGTTCCCAGAGAACGTTTTGGTATATTTCTTCTTGACCTCCAGAGACACCACTTCTGCCTGTATAAGTACTGCTGGTGTTGTTGTTGTTACTGTTGCTGCTATTTATCGCAGTCGAGGATTTGGACGCCATCGAAGATGCGGCGCTTTGAATTTTCTGCCAATCCGTAGCTTCTTTCACTGATTCAATCGCAATCGACGCGTACTGATTTACTTGCACGTCCACGGCAATCGCCAACTCGTCCAAGTTGTAGTGCACTTGCAGCGCGTTCCCGACGTCAGCTTGCGATTGTACCTCCATGCCTTTTTTCAGAGCCTCGTTCGCTTCCCGGCGAACGAGTTTCGTAACTTGTACGACCCATTCCCGCTGCGCGTCAACACATTCGACGCCAATCAAACTATCGTTTGCATCTATCTCGAGCTCTCTCAGTTCGTGAATTAACTTTGCAGCTTTCGCGAAATCAATGCTGTTGCTGCTGTTACCATTACTATTACTGGTGCTATTTCTACCACTACTGCTGCTACTTTCTACGCACGCTCGCAAGCGTTGCATCAACTTTACCGCGCGTACAACTCTGTGCAAAACATCTACGGTCGTCGTCAGCCGTTCCAATTGCTTCGTTTTTGTGTTCACAATCTTGTGCGGCTCTGTGATTTCCGTTCGTACTTTCGCAGTCGTTTGATGCAAAGAGTTTACGCCGTTTCTCAACGTGTGTAAAATCTTCTCGGCTTCTTCGATGCCAGTCAACTGGTTCATCAAAACATCGTACGATCGCGTCACTTCATCTCTCACTGCTTTTTCCAGGAGGTTTATTCCTTCCGTCAATTGATTTGAAGCCGTTTGCACGCCATTCGTGGAGGCTAAAATCTCCGAAGCGTATTGCGCTGGTGAGAAGTCATCCCTCAAAAATGGTTGAAATCGTTCGTCCGTTTTCAAAGCGAGAACGATGGAATCGCTGCTACTGCTATTCGTGGTGGCATTGATGGTGGCAGCAGAAGAGGAAGATTGTGTTTTCAGCTGTTGTTGCTTCTGGTGTTCGAGAGCGTCCATTGCGTTTGTGTGCGTTCGTTTTTGTTCGTTCACAAAAACAAACAAACCACGCGCGTTTTTGATCCCGCAATCTCCTTAATTTTTTTGTGTCGTTTTCAAAAAGAGTCAAAACTTTTTCCTGTTGATTCAAACAAATAGGAAAGTTCGGCGCGAGAAAAAAGAACGAGAACGGACGCGCGACGCAAGCGGCGGTATTTCCTCCATCGTAAAGCGCATACATAGTTCATACACAAACGCAATTTTCCTTGTTCCTTTGTATTTTTCTCAAGAGCGAAACATGCCTTCCGCACAAGAACGTTTGCAAAGAGACGACGCGGCGAACAGTAACGATGTCAGCAGTGAACCGAGTTCGAGAGCGTATACGCCTCCGTTACCTCCTTTAGCGACGCCAGAATACGTTCGATATTTGCAAGAACAGAGACTTGGAGATTTCAACACTGAAACGACGACGACGACGACGACGACGTCGCAAACGGCTTCGGGCAACAACAGCGATTCGGAATTTCAACCTTCTTCTCATCCTCGTCCTCCTCCTTCTCCTAATAATAATTCTGTTCAGCCTTCATCAATCGCGAGCGCCATAGAAGTAGAGGCCGCAATCAAGAAAGATGAGATGATGGAGAAGGAGCGGCGACGAAGAGAAGACGAGACGTTCGCTCCTATTCTTGGCCCAGATCGGAACCCATCGCTTTCGGGATCGAGAGCAACTTCTCACGAGGATCTCGTTTCGCTTGGTATGAGAGCAGTCACGAACGCGGCAATCGAGAGAGAAAGAGAAATCGCGCAAGAAGATCCCATTAAGACGCAGAAGAGACATTATACGGAATTAAAAGACGTCGCGATATCGCTTTCGGAGAATCCAGAGTCTCCGAGACATCGCAAGAACCTCACCGCTCAGTTTCCGAAACTTGGGAACAACAAAGGTTGGTTGAGAGTCGATGCCACTGGACGCTTAACGAAGCTGACAATTGAGAAACACAAAATTTCGCACATGCTTCGGGTTCCTATTCGAGATTTAAGAGTTCTTGAACCGGCGATGAGTTCGTCGTACTCGACGTCTATTTGGTGTCGTGAAAGATCCATCGTAGTCAACCTGGAGCAGATTAAAATCTTAATCACCGCGGAGGAAGTGATTTGTCCCGATTCCAAGAATTCTGCGGTTGTCGAGAGATACATTCCCGAGTTACAACGTCGATTACAAAGGCGCATCAAAATTAAAGAGACTTCGGAGAAGGAAGATAAAACCAAGAAGAGCATGCCCGAAACGTTTTCCAGTTTTGCATTGAACGAAGCTGCAGAAAAGAGTAGCATCAAAGAGAAAGAATACCAAGCAGAGCGCAAACTTTCGAACAGCGGGTACACGTCTTTTGATGAAGAGGAAATGAAAGGTCACGAAGGTGGTCACCACCGCACGTCGTTCGATACCTTTGGTGGACCCACGCCGGAAGGTTCGGAGTTTTCCTCCGAAGCTGGTTCGGACGAAACGTTACCCTTTGAACTAATCGCGCTCGAAATCGCATTAGAGATGGTGTGCAACGCGCTCGAAGTCGAATCCGATAAAGTTGAACGCGAAGGTAAACCGCAGTTAGAAAAGTTAAGACAAGAAGTGAATCAGACCAACCTTGAAAAAGTTCGTCGCGTGAAGAATAGACTAGTACGAATCAATGCGCGCGTCTCGAAAGTTCGAGAAGAAATACAACGGTATCTTGACGACGATTCCGATATGCGAGATTTGTACTTGACACGCAGACTACGAGAAGAGCTCAGACAGAACACGGCGCGCTCAAACAGAGAAAGTGGTGTAACGCCATCGCCAGCTGGTGCAAACAGAGGAGGTCGAGGTTTAGGTTCGCAGCCGCCGTTATCGCCACTGAACCAATCACAAAGGGCAACTCCCAACCAAATGCCGAATTCGCCGAACACGAGCGGTCAAGTCCAAATCATCGGCCCAAACGGCGAGGTATGGGACGAGGATAAGGATTTACAGGAAGTAGAGGATTTGTTCGAAACATATTTCACGCACATCGATTCGACATTTAGGAACTTGGAGCAATTGAATGAATACATTGACGATATGGAGGATTTAATTGAAATTGAACTGGATAGTAAAAGAAACCAGCTCATTAAGTTGGAGTTATTATTGACTACCGGCACGTTGTGTTTATCGGGTTTCGGAGTCGTAGTCGGTGTGTTTGGTATGAATATTAAGAATGGATTAGAAGGGAGCCAGTCGTCGTTCGAGTTAGTCATTGTGTTCTCTGTGCTTGGCAGCGTGCTTACTTTCGCGGCTATAGTACAGGCGTGTCGCTACTTTAGATTGTTTTAGCGATGGGACAGAGAGAGATTAAATTGCGTCAATAGCGATTGAAGACTTACTATACAACTCCTTCTTCTTCTCTTTTTAACTCTATAATGCTAAGCGCGTCGGTCAAACCATTTTTAGCATGGAAACGACCGAAAACAATTTCACTTTCGGATTCTTCCGAAGCACTGACGACACCTTTCTTAAACGTGAGAACTAATTCAGACGTCGATAACTCTTCAACTTCTTTGCACGATATGATGTCTGAGTATTTCGCCACAACCTTTGCTCCTTGTAAGTTTGTCGACGGATTGGAGGTTAACGCGAAGCATATATACGAATCGCATAAGAACAATCCACACGCAAAGCTCATTCCGACATCTGGCGTCAACGAGTTGTTCTTACACGTGTACGTCTGCATCAAATAACACGACACCGCATCTACCAGCACAACATCTGCGGGTAAATCTGGGAACAAAATGTCAATTTCTGTACTCAACAAAGAGGAAGACGGATCGGTAAAATCGCCTCCGGCGCCGCTGTCGCGAAAAAACTCTTCTTTAATCGAACTCGTGACTTGCGAGAAAGCGTTTGTTATCTCTTCTGTGACTGATTTAGCCGCCGCGGACACCTCTGAGAACGGATCGACGATGTCAATAGAATCGTTCATGCTACTATTTTCTTGCTCTTGCGCGTTGTTATGTTGACGCATATTTTGTCGAGAGGAAGTTCTGCGGATGTTCGGTTTCGCCGGGGAGTCTTCTCTCGTTTCGGGATTAAACAAATCAAACTGAAGCTTACTGAAAAAATCTGCCGCTGAAGACGCGAGCTCTTCCACATCTTTCTTCACCACGTACGCGGCGTCTTGCGCATCCTCAAACATCTTCCCCAGCGCTTGCGTGGGCGACGTCGGTTGCTCCTCGATTTCACCGTTTTTTTCTCCTCGTTCTTCTTCTTCTCCTGCTTTGTCGTCCGCAGATGAAGACGCGAGCACCGGAGACAGAAGGATTTCTACCTCCTTTTCTTCTTCTTCCACTTCTCTTTCTCCTTCGCCCTTCTCTTTACTCATCGTGATTTATATGCTTCGTGTTGATATGTTGATGATGATGATGATACAAAAGTTCTGTTATTTATTAGTTCTGTTATTTTTGAATTTGCTTGTGTTTGAGATCTGCCACGGGGCGAAAGCAAATCGCGATTCACTCAACACGAACGCGAAAAAAGACAGAAATCGAAAAAAAGGTCGTAAATTTTTCCCTCGCGTGTGACCTGCGTTCCTCGCACACAGGCGTTCCACCTCACCATTATCTCTCTCGAAAAGTTAGTTCTTTATTTATCGCACGCAAAAGTACAAACAAACAAACAAACAACTTCTCATATTTTTACGCGCGTACCAAAATGATAGGCATCTTGTCGCAGCGCGTCTGCATTTCTACGACTCCAGTATCTCGCGCAAACAGGCGAGGACCGTGCGCGGCTAGTCGAAAACCTCAACAACCGAATTACCCCAAAGCCATCGCTCCTCGTTCTTTTCTTTCCAACACAAACACACAACGAGGAAAGACCGTGGAGATGATGACTGCGATGATGAACAACCAAACCAAAAGCGCGAAGAAGCGACTCGCCGTGTGTTCTGCAACGACGGTTAAAGCTGCGGATGCTGCGGACGCATCCGGTGAAAACGCTGCCGTCGTTAACACGATTAAAGCCATCTTTGGAGCTGGTGGTTTCGCCTTGCCGTGGGCGTTTGCGCAGGGCGGGACGGTCTTAGTTACCGCGTGTTTGTTATCCTCGCTCGTGTTGTCTATGGAAACCTTGCGAATGCTCGTTGCTGCGCAAGATGTTGTGGTGAATAACAACACCGCATCTGAATCTGATGTTTCCACCTACGCCGGTTTGACGAAAGTTGCGCTCGGTTCCTTTGGCGAGAATCTAAACAAGACTTTGAACGTCGTCACGTGCTTTGGCATCACCGTTTCTTACTTGCTATTTATTTCTGAAACAGCCGTCGCGATGTTACCGGCGGCAACAGCGGCAACCATCACGAAAGTGCAAGCGGTATCGGCAATCACGCCATTAGTTTTGGGATTATCCTGGATTCGCAACATGGCGGGCGTGAATATCATCTCTTTGGTCGGGACGTGCTCGGTGGCGCTTGGTATGCTCGTGTGCGCGGTTTCCGCCGTGACGAAAATTTCAATGCCCGCGAGTCTTTCGGCAATTCCAGTGTCAAACGTTGCCGCATTTCCTGGTTTTTTTGGTACCGTCGCGTTTTTATTCTTTATTCACTTTACGTTGTTTGGGATTCAACAAGGCATGCCGCAGAAAGATAAATTTTTAGGCGCGGCATCCAAAGCGTTCGTGTTGAGCGCCATCGTTGGTGGTCTCTTTGGAATTATTTGCGCGGTCGGTTTCGGGCCGAACGTTTCATCGGTCGTTATTACCATGTTGGAAGGACCGATTGGCGTCTTTGTGAAAACCTTGTTGTGCGTGAACTTGTTGTTTACGTTCCCAATCATGGCGCAGTCGGCGCTCGTGGTGTGTGAATCCGTCTTCACAAACAACGATCCCGCGAAAGAGTTGGCCAAGTTACCGGCGTTGGTTGTTCGCTCGTCTTTTGTTTTATTCGCCGCTTTGTGTGCGACGTTGATTCCAAACTTTGGCGCGGTTCTCGGGTACGTTGGCGGCGTGTGCTGCTGCGCGATGACTCTCGTGTTACCTCCGGTGATTTTAGACAAGTGTTCGAAAAAGGCGGGACAAGCGCTCAGTTCAGCGGATAAGTTGAAGATTCCGGCGTTGACGCTCATCGGGGTCGTGTGCATGATTTTAAGCGTAGTGTTGTAAAACAAACAGATTTCTTCTGTTACTAAATATTATTAATATACATCAACTCAAACCACGTTTTCTTTGCGCAACGCGTCTTCTATGCACCCTAACAAATCTCCCGACGAACGACGAACGAATAACTCGACATCTTTTCTCGTTATAGTTTTGTCGTTTCTGTGTTTCGCAAACGCTTTCAAATCGAACGCTAACTTTTCGCTCTCTAAGAATACCAACTCCCCCAACACCGAAGCGACTTGAGGAGAGAGATGGAGAGGTTTCGCTTCCAACTCCCCTATTTTAATCGAATCTGCCAACACCTTGTCCCTGATGAGTTTTTCTTTTTCCTTTTGTTTTTGTTGTTGCTCGACGCTATCATTGTTACTACTATCGTTTCGCGCGCGTTCTGTGTTGATGTTCATGTTGTTACTCCCGTCTTCGTTCTTCTTCTTCTTCTTCTTCTACGTTTCCCGAACGCTTTCCCAAACTGTCACGAGTTCGTTTGAAAATTTTCATCAAAAGTCAAAAACGCAAGTACGAGTAACGCACCAAAAAAAGAGGGAGGAAAGACACAGAGAGAATTAGAATTGCCTCACAGAGAGAGAAAGACAAAAGAGCCGAGAGCGTTCTCCTTCTGCTGCCAAAATAAAACTATAACTGAACCACTCCTCATTCTTTTTCGAAGAGCGGGAGAGATAAGAGCGCGGCGCGGTATCAGCACACTGTTATTAAAAACGAGAGACAACAACACACATACAAATCACAAAAATGGAAGCAGAGCCGACGAACGGCATCGACATCGACGCGCTCAACAACGAGGAAACGATGCTTAATAACGAGAATAACACGAAAAAGAAAGGCGAAGATCAACCAACTTTGGAAGGATGGATTTGCGTCACCGGAGAAGAAGCGCTGAAAGCACAGTATAAAGGACCGTGTTCCAAGTGCTCGCAAGACATGCAAGTCTCGTTTCGTCCGTACGTAGGTGGGAAACCTCCAGTATGCGATACCTGTTTCAAAGCCGAGAAGTTCAACAATAGGAACTTTACGAATAACAACAGCAACAACAGACGAAGTCAAAGACATCATCAACAGTCGCAGGCGCCAACACTGAGAGGGTGGAGAGAAACGACCAAACGAGACGAAAAAACGGGCAAATCTATATTCGAAGGCCCGTGCGGGGGGTGCCAGAAACACACGGAAGTTCCGTTTCGCCCGGTGAGCGCACCAGACGCGAAACCACCTTTGTGCGACACGTGTTACGCTTCGTTACAAGAAGTCACAAATCCAGACGGTGGGAGTGGAGCAGGTGGAAAATCGAGAGGTAGGAATGGCCGCGGCGAACGATTTTCTCCGTACGGCGCTGGTGGTCGAGGAGGTCGGGGCGGAAGAGGCGGAAGAGGAGCGCAAATGATGATGGTTCCTCAGCACGTGGCGCATTCGATGATGCTCGCGCAACAAATCGGCGGTCGGGGCGCAGGTAAAGGCAAATCAAAGAAGTGGACTAGGGAAGGTGCGGAAGAAAACGCCATTGGAGGCGAAGTGGACACGTCCAACGTCCCGTGCATTTTTCTTGCTCGAGGAAGTTGTAAAAATGGAGATTCGTGTAAATACTCCCACACTTTAATGGCGGAGGGAGACGATGACATGGGAGACATCCCCGTGGAGTAAATGAAGTGAGATACGAAACGTACATTATTTTTGTTGCGTACACGTGTACTGGTATATAGTAGAATCAGTTTTTAATTTAATATTTACCATAATTTGGGTTTCGGCACGCCTCTTCGCGGCGTGCTCGAGACGAATTCGTGTTGCATGTCGCGAACTTCCTCCACGCCTAACAAGCTTAAACCAGCAAGACTTAATGTCAGCACCGGTAATCCCTCGTTACCGACGAGGGCGCCACCAAGCCCGGTGACCAGACTCGTCGCCAATAAAACCTTACTCGCTAACAGTAATCTTTCTTCTAAAATCCCCAATTCATTCAACGCAGCTTTGCACGCGCGGCAATGTTTCGTGTGTCGATGATATCGTTCCGTTTGTTCTTCCTCGGAAACAGTAGGAGTGGAATCTACGGCACTCCCATCGAGCCATTCGACGTTTCCGTTTTCGGTGAACTTATCCATCCACGTGCGAAACGCAGAAACACCTTTATCAGCAACCGTTGGTAGGTAATACGCCTTGTTCCATTTTCCTCCCCGCTTTTTCATGTCCTTCTCTACGCCGTGCATAGCGCGAATATCTTGATTCCCTAGGGTGTACGCCGCACTCCCAGCGCCGTGTTGTAAGCCGGTAAAAACCAAGCGCGCGTCGCCAATAGTGTTAAAATTCTGAATGTACAAATTGAACAAGTTGCGCACGGGGGTCGTGAACAAATTTTGAATCTTATCCGCCACCGAGACTTTGCGCGTACCGGCGCCTTGCACTGCCGTGTACTGATACGCTTGAAACTTTGTAAACATTAAAGTACGATTCGGTTCTGTTGGCGTGTATAAAATGTGCGCGCTGAGATATGGCTTTCCTTTATCGTCGAGGTACTCCGAGCGCGACGAGCACGGCGCGGTGAATACGCGCGTGGCGTCAATTTTTGAATTCGACGCGTTGTATCCGCCGTGTCTCACTTTGAAACCCTCCGCGGTGTCATCGTCAAACGATTCGAATTTCGTCATCGGGACGAAATCCGCCATTTCCGAGACGCTTCTTATGTTTGTTTCCGGATCATATCTCGCGTGTAACCATTCCGCGTGCGATGGATCGAATTGATTTTCTAACGCGGGGTTGTATCCCACCGGAAGCTCAACCATGCCCCACTCGTTGTCGCCGGCGCCTTGCAATTCGCTGAAGTTCTCCGTCGCGCACTTCTTCACCGAGGCTTCTAAAAACGCGTCCGCACCAGTTTCAGGCCACACCCACAAGACGCCCGCGTGCATCTTGCACGGATATTCCGCCGCGCAGCTTTTCTTTGAATTACACGCGGTTGCGTTCGCGTTGGCGTCGATGGACATCGGGATGTCCACGCACTTGCCATCCTTGGCAAACTCCCACCCGTGGTATCTGCACACGAGCGCATCTTTGTTTGAATCGATGAATCCAAGCGATAACGGAGCTCTTCTGTGTGGACAGGAATCTTCTAAGCACGACCATCCATCTTTCGTCTTCCAAACCACCATCTCTAAACCAAGAATTTTTATCGCGTTTGGCGCGTCGGTTTCGAGAAAAGATACGGGAGAGGCTGGATACCAGTGCTTTTGCCAGTTAAATTTGTCATCGCTCGTAGAAACTTTCGTTGCGGTCGTCTCTGCGGAGATATCATCGTCCGTCGCAGTTGCGCTGTTCGTGATAAAAGAAGAAGAAGAAGAAGAAGAAGAAGCGACGGCGAAACGTCGACCTCGGCTTCGCTGGCTTTGACGACGACCACAAACTGTCTTCAACACACTTTTTGATGATGAAACATCGTCGTTGCAAAATCTGCCGCTCGGGAAGAACGAAGATGACGAGCACACAGCGGATGACGACGCTCTTCGACTTTGCGCGCGCGCGTTGATTCTATTGTGCGCTGTCGACGATGCGTGCAAAATCGCCGTCGGTTGCGAGAGTGCGTTCATAATCATCCTCTTTACTCCTCTCACGCTTTGTGAAGAAGCAGATAGAGTTCGTTTATTTCCGCGAGAACACTGCCACACTGCCACACACACTCCACGCAGAGAAAAGATTTGTTTTTTTTCGCGTGTGACCGTGTGTTGTGTTCGACAGTGTTCTCTCAAAATCGAACATTCCAAAAAGCGACACACGAAGACTGCGGAGACTCTCCCCGCACGTACACCTCTTCACTCTTCTCTTCTCTCTTCGCGTGTGACAAAAAAAAGAACATTGTATTGTTGTAAGTTGTGAATCATCAATCGATTTTAGCGTTCGGAGTAGTAAATGGTTGCCCCAGCAACTGGAGGATTATTGCTCTTTAAACTCTGGGTGGCGAAGAAAGTAGCCGTGTTAGCCGCGATACGCGCGTTCGGAATCAAACGCGTCTATCGACGGAGCGTGAAGTTTCTGGATTATTTCGTCACGCACGAGAAAACGCACGCAAAGTTGAAGAGCATCGTACACAAGACGGCGCACACGACTATGCAGTTTGAAGACGCGTTAGCGAAGAAGGCGAGAGAGATGATGGATAATATCGTTAGGACTGGGAGTAGTAATGGTAGTAGAGGAAGAGGAGGTGGGGGAGGAGGAGGAGGAGGAGGTTCGTAAAATTTAGAAACCCGCACGGGGAGTTTTTGGTGAGTGCCTTCGCAAAAAAACTCTTCGTTTAAACGTTGTAAGCATAGTAAGTAAGATTTAGAATTAGTAATGCACGCACACACACAAACACACGTATGAGTCAAGAATCGAGAATAGTGAGTTCTCTTTATCAATGCTCAACAATGGCAGAGCAATAATCCCTGGCGGCGTCGACAGAGCGCTGGGGAAGAGCAACAGCTATGCCGTGATCGACGAACACGTCGAGCAGACGCGCGCACTTTTCTCTGAAGTGCCTATCCCCGAGGCGAATTATATTGCACGCCTCGTTGGCATCGATCTCTTCTTCGATCTCAGACTTCTTCTCCTCGTCCTCGGAGTTTTCCACTTCGTCCTCGTAATAATAATAGTCGTCGTCAAGTATTACGAGTTGATCCCTAAAGCACTGCCGAAGCCCCGTGTCAAAATCTTCGTCATCGAGCACGATGTAAAAAGTGTTGATGTAGTCGAAGTTTGTCAACGTGCTCGTACTCGATATCTTCATACACGCCATGTTTTCGAATTTCTTATATTTGCACCCTATTTCGCTAAAGTCGGTAAATTGTATCGCGCATAGCCGATTTGCGAAAATTTTTACCTCGATGCCTTCCGAAAGCATAGAAGAAGTAGTTTTTTTTATGGAAGCGTTTTCAGCGTAGGCTAAAAGATTTGACGCCGTATTCCCCAACACCAAGCCGTTCGAAAGTTTTGCATCGAATGGAAGTATACGGAGTAACGGACACTTTCGCTTGGCATCCGCGATGAATGATGCCGACGCGCAAAAATTCATGTGCGAATCAAAGGACGCACTACTTTTTAATTCAGAATCATTTATCATTTGCGTGCAAACGTCCTTATACGAGCCATAGAGCTTACTAGCTAAAGCAGAGAATATGCACTCGGCAGCCCAGCGAGCTGGTGTGACGTGCGCGAGTCGAATATTAATACTTATGGTGACTTGATTTTTTCGACCTGTTTCGCACGATTCGACTCGATGCCATTCGCCCGGTGAGACTCTGATCATCATTCCCGGCTTCAATCTTTCGCTTTTAATATCATCTTCGTGTGGCGATAAATCCTGTTTATTTGTTCGTCTAGAGTAGCCATACTTAAATGTATATCTGTGTAGTTTGCGGTTAAAGTTTCTCTTCCTTTCGTGGGCGTTTCTCGGAGACGTTAAATTCATACCCGATGAAAGTGGGTTCGCTTCTCCGCGCGACGTCTTCCATTCTTTCTCGCCGCTGAGCTGAATCGTGTAATTCAAGTTTTCGTCCCAGTGCCACTCTGCAAAATCATTTTCTTTACCATCTTTCTTTACATTTTTTGACGCGTAAATCCCTACCTCGATATCGTGCGTGTAGTACTCGACATTCTCATGTTGTACGAGTCGGTTCGATACCAGCATTTGTTTTATGGCTACAGCTCCAGGGGCAAAGCAAAAAGGTTCATTAATGGTAGTCCCATTTTCGTGCAACGCTTCAATCATATCGTCGATGTCTTCTTCGTCTAGTTCTACGTTGTTTGGATCCCTACACGTGCGCAATAGCGCTTTTAAGTCGCCGTTACAAAAACCAACTTCCAAACATGATTTAAGCGCTTTTGGAGAGAGAGTTTTGCAAGAGACGCGATCAGCTTGCGCTCCCACCCTCTCGCGAAAGAAAACCTCGAGTTCTTCGAGATAGCAAGGACGTTCATCCTTCTTCCGCTTCCTTTTTTTATGCACGGACATTTTCACTTGTATCAGTTATTTTGGTTGTTATTGTTCTGTTTTCGAAGTGCCGAGAAGGGTGTGAGTACGAGTTAAGTTAAGAAAACCAAAAAAGTACGCTCAATCCATACCATTACAAAGCAATTATTTAACTCTCATGCGCCTACGACGCTTTCTTACTCGGAGTATTCGAATGCAAAACAATCCAAAGAATGCACCGATGCCACCCATAATCCACGTTTCATCACGCATCGGTTGGTGTCTGCTTCGACGTAATGAGGAGGATAGCGTCGACGACGAAACAACTCCGGCGGGCTGATCGACGCTCAAACCCCTAATCTTCTCTTCGTCGTTTTGATTGTTCCGAAGATTCAATCGCGCAAATCTACTGCTACTGCCAACGTTATCACTATTACTATCATCGTTATTACTACTAGTCATGCTATCAATCTTATCAGATATTTTATTGGAAAGCATAGACGACCAGGATATTGACGATACAGATGACTTTTTATACGTCGGCATCCAGGTTGGCGTGGTGTACGAGGATTTCCCGTCGTGAAAATTTAATGGAGAAGACGGAGAGCACTTCGTCGTTCCGATGTTTCCAGGTTTTCCTCCTAATGTAGCCGAAAATTCCTTAAACGCGACATCCGTTCGTCTCTCTGGAGCGTGTCCAATGCCAGTCATGGCGGTATGCAATTCAGCTCCCGTGGGGCATAGAGGTTCCGGACACGAATCCTTCTGTTTCTCCGTATCAGATGCATACTTTACAGCTGAGAGAAGGAAGTTAAAGCAGTTAGCAACCATGTGACTTGAGTCCAAACAATTCGAATCACTAAATACAAAAGCGCGACCACTGCCTACATCTGATAGAGCGCAGACTGCGTAGTCTGCTGCTACTCCACGCCGAGGCGGCGTCCGTTGCGTATGCGTCGTCTTCCGCTCTTCAGCTGCGTCTGCCGCTTTATCAACCATCGATGCAGAATGCACAAAAGCTCCTTTCGGAGCGCTCATGATGTTCGCACCGGAAGATATCCTTACATTATCTCTTCCTATTTGTGCAACACCTTCGATTATTCTGTCACCGAAACTGAACCCAAAGTCACCGAGTAGGTCATTCAGCGCCGGTACGTTCGCGCCGCCAGTGACGGGCGTCCACCACTCGTGCGTGTTATCATCAAAGAAACGCATCGTGTGCATGGTTTTCACGTTATACCATTCACCAAACACAATTAAACCTAAACCTAACGTTCGAACATCGTTTGATAACTTCTTGCGCTCTTCCTTTGAGTATTCCTCTTCTGCGTCAACAATCAGTAGGGCACCGTACAGAGAGGCATCAAAACACGTGAAAGGACCACTCAAAACCTCTAAGAAATATCCGTTATCGAGCAGAGAGTCATACATGCCGTGATAATTTGTATGTGGGTGGTCGCCGTGCCAATCCAACACGTCTGATTTGACGTCCAAATTATCCCGTGGCACGTATCCCGGTGGGTATCTGACGTTATGAAACTGGTCCCAGAGGATGCGTTTTTTCCTTGCTGGTGTCGGGATAATTTTGACTGTAATCGGTACGACAACAGTCGAAGAGCGGATTTCTGTCTCAAATACACCATCGCGCCCCATTGCGGGAGGGGATACAACCGTGAACGAAATTGTCCCCGATGCTTTGCCTTGCGACTGCTTGCCGCTTTCCTTCACTCTCACGTAGACTGCCAAATAGCCGCTCCATGGCCAAAGCGTCTCTGAAAATGCAAACCGAACGTCCAAATGTTGTCCCAGATCGTGCAAAGATGGAGTGAACTTAGGTTCAGCATCTAAAGATCCGCGAACACCCATACCATTTACGATGGTTGCGTTAAATATGAGTGGCATCATGGAATGATAGATTGGTTGTCTGCAGTGCGGCCAAGCATACTTACATTCCGTGAGATCAATGTTGCCCGGAATCAAAGAGGCACGCGGGACGTATTCTCTTAATATTTTGGCGGAGTGTTCCAAGTTTAATAATCCGGCACCTTGTTCGTACATGGGAATCTCCGGAAGCCGGACTGCACCTTCAACTAAAGCTTGCTTCATCGACGCCGGGTTCAATTTCAGCCATCTTTCTCGTTCTGGAATGACAGAAGCTAATAAAGTTACAGCTCCGGCGACGACAGGTGATGCAACCGACGTACCTGACAGTGATCGACAACCACCGGATATTCTACTACCGAATACGTCTTGTCCAAAGGCGACAATATCTGGCTTAACTCGTCCGTAGCCTTCCGGCAAATCCCACGTTGACATACCTCTCGATGAAAACGGTGCTATACGTCTTTCATAGTTTACACCACCTACTCCGATTACGTCCATCATATCCGCAGGATTATTAAGAGTTCCATACAAAGGACCGTCGTTCCCTATCGCAGAAACCATGATGATACCATTTGCGGTGATTTCGTTTACTTTCTCGACGAATGGTAAATCCAAGTAATCTGGTCCACCAATGGATAAGTTAATGACGTGCATTTCAGTTGCGATGGCGTAATTGAAGGCGTCAAGAAACCACGAAGTGTAGGATACTTGGTCATTCGTAAACACTCGAAACGTGTGAATGTCAGCTTCGGGGGCAAAACCGGAACACTGTGGAAATGTCGAAGCAATCACCCCTGCAACAAATGTGCCGTGCCCCAGTCCATCCGCTAGAGTATTTTCGTGAGTCCAATTTGATCGATCTTTCACCCGTCCCTTGAAATGCGAGTGTGCAGAGTCTACACCCGTATCGAAGATGCCTACCTTGACACGCTGTCCCTTGAATCCTTGTCTCCACAACGATTCCGCGTTGAAAGCGCTTGAAATCGGTTGACCTCTGCCATTTCGAGAGTGTAGCCGATTTCTCAATCGTCGTCCTTTTCTTCTCGTCGTGCTGCTATGGGTACTATCTTCTACAACGCCATTGTCGTTGGTTTCTTCATCGTTATCGCTACTTCTACCGCTATTTGTACCTTCAGTTGACTTTGGGAAACGCGTCAAACGAGCGTCGACAAAGAAATCCTTGACGCCAAGTGTACGCGCGAACGGTTCGGCTAGTGAAGCTCTAAGCGCCGCTTCGTTTCTGGAAGCGACGAGTGCAAAATCTGTGGGGAAAGATTCAGCTTTATTCTTTCGATCTAGTATTGTATGCTCAACTGACTCAGCGTTTCTCGAGCGCGTATCATCGACAATGTCATCCGCATCGCTAACTGTGGATCCACTTTTTCGTAGTATTCTTTCGAGCGTTTTCTTGTGTTCTTTTTGCAACTTATACGACGTAAAACGAACGATGTAGTTCTTAGTAGACGACTTCGCGCCGGAAAGAACTGAGTCATCGCTTGTTTCGGCACCTATTGATGAAACCCGAATGTCATCCACGCACGCTGCTTCAGATTGAGCGCACGTTCCAATCTCCAGGCTTTTGCTCAGCGACGTTCTTCTCGCCGAACAAACGTTTGAGCTTGATTCATCATCACCGTCACCTTCGCCAGCGAGAAATCTTGGAAAGTCACTTCCTCGCGCAGCAAAGACGGAAAATGCATGCGCTGATACCGCAATCGCAATCAAAACATTCACCAGAAATGCTCTCCTTAGTGCAATTGCAGTTCTATGCATAGTATTCCTCTTCAAGTAAAAATGGGTTACGTGTGAAAGTCTGAATGAGGAAGATGATGAGGAAAAGAGGAAAATATACGGAGGACAAACTCTTATACAAAACAAGCTATATCACCTTGCGCGCACTCTTACTTTTTCGCGCTCGTATTGTTGCTGTTGAAGCAATTTTGAAGCTGCATCTTTATTCCTCCACGTTTGTCGTCCTGCGGCACGTTCGCACTTTACCACTTTCCGCTCGTACATTCGCTTGGTTTCACTGAGTGCGCAATACTCGTCCTTTGTTTGTCGATCTAAAATAGATGCTCGGTCGCGTCTGGCTTTTTCGCGCGACGAGAATTCCTCAAGGACGCGTCGCAAACGGTCTTCGTGTATTGAGTTTTCAACCTGTAATCGGCGAAGGATACTTTCGCTTTCTTCTAAATCGATCTCCAATTTTTCGCGCTCGTTTTCTACAGAAGCGCGTTCGCTTTCTCGAACATCGTCGATTTCTTTTTCGCGAGTTGCGAGAAGCGCAATCGCCTTTTCAATTTCAGCTGCTTCTTTCTGTGCAATTTCTTCGTATATTCTCCCAAGAGATGAGGCGTTTTGTCTCAGCATTTTGTTTAAACACTCGACTCTCAAAAACTGTTCGAATGCCTTTTTCGTATCGGTGGTTTCTTTCTCTAAACCGTGCACCTGCTGCTCTGTTTTCCGTCGAATATCTTCAATCGCGCTTTTGTGATGCGCTACGACTTCGGCATAATTTGCGTCTGCTAAGCGTAAGATGTGCGATAGCCGTTTGTTAATTTCGATTTTGTTTGCAACGCATTCTTTCATTTGCGTTCTTTTCTTTATCCTCGCTTCTGCACTCTCACTCTCGCTTTCGCTTTCGCTTTCGCTTTCGCTTTCGTCGTCCATTTTTGTCGAAGCGGCGTTGGTATTTTTCTCGGCGCGCGGTTTTGAGTCTTTGCTCGTCGCACTATCGTCACCGCATCTTCCCATTTCTTTACCCGCGTCGTCGAGAATTTCAAAGTACCAACTCATCTTTGCGTCTTCTGCGATATCTGTGCGCACTTCATGTCGCATCCTCGCGTGCGTTTCTGCTCGTTCTGCTTCGTTTTTAATGTTTTCGGTCAAAACTTTTCGTTTTTCTTCCTCTTCTAATTTTGCCTTTTCGAAGCTCTTTTCCAAAAGCTTTTCCATCTTTCTCCGCGCTCTTTCGAGTACGCATTCAGCGCTCTCAAATGGCTCGTCACCGCTCTCCTCGCGAGCAACTCGTTTTTCGTCGTCGTCTTCGTCTCTGTCGTCGTCGTCTCTGTCGTCTGTGGTGTCGGGCGAGAACGAGGAATACAAAAGTTTTAAGCTAAAAATAAAAAGCACCAGGAAAGAAAGAAAGAAAGAAAGAAAGCAACGCGCGAACGTACCGTTATTTCCCTCTTCCTCGCGCTCGCCGCGCAAAGAAATCGATTTCTTCGACGAAACCGCAGTTTTCCTCTCGCGCGCTCGTCTCGCGCGTTCTCTTCTCGCCCGAATCCTCGATGCGCGCGCGACGGATGCAGCGGCGTCCATATTTTCTTCCGTTTTTCGATCGAGTATTTTCTTCTTTTGAAGTACGACTCGTAAAGTGGCGACACAAAACAAAACAAAAACAACACACTTACACGAAAAAGCACTCTTCGCTCCCTGTGTCCGTCGTCGTCGTCGCCGTCGTCGTCGTCGTCGTCCTTGTTCTTGTTCTTATCGCCACATCGCGAGCGCGCGCGCGCGCTGAGAGAGAGAGAGAGAGAGAGAGAGAGAGGACACCTCCATGTCGATTAACTTTTCGAAACTTCTCGCCGTCGAGATTGAGAAGAAAAAGAAAACGAAGCAAAAAGCTTCGACGACGACGAGGACGGACGACGAGGGAGAAGAATGCGACGCGAACGCCAGAAAAGCGGACCAACTCATGAGTGACGACGTGTTCTTCGCGCAGTTTTTTACCCGGAAACCGATCGAGGATTGGGATAAATACAGAGTGAGAGACAAACGCGGCGAATGTATTCCTGGTTTGTTTTACGTGCCAGAATTCATACACGAAGAGGAAGAGAGAAGGATAAAACGAGCGATACGGACGCAGAACGAAGGAAACTGGGTGTCGAATGGGAAAAGAAGAATATGCAATATCAACGCGGCGTCAAACGACGAGAACACGCCGCTATGGATCAACGCGTTGAAAAAAACTCTGCGAGAAACCACGGCAATGGATGGTCAAAACGAGGCAAATCACGTGCTCATAAACGAATACAACGCGCCCGCCGGCATCGATCCGCACTTTGACGGTATCGTATACAACCCACACGTCGTCATCCTTACGACGACGGGGAGAGCTTTGATGGATTTTTGGCCAAAGGAAGAGGAGAAATCAGCTCGCGAAGAAAAACAGCAGGAACCGATCGCGCAAGTACTTTTACAACCGCGCTCTCTTTTGATTTACAGAGATGAATACAACGACGAGAACGGAGCCTATTTTCTACGCCACGGTATAAGACACGTCACGGCGGACGACGCTTCGAACGCGCACCCGCCGTCTGTGGCTACAATAGTAGAAAAAGGAGAAGAGAACATTGCAAATTTGTCGAGAAGCGCGTTGCGACATTCCGTTGTCTTTGTGAAGAAGAATACTTAGCTTATTAGTTTAAAATACACCCACGATAGAACCTTGTAAAAACATGCGATAGTAGGTAGCGCTCGCGAAAGAAGAGGAGAAATACGTATAAGAAACGAAAGGTGAGAATTTATGTGGTTTATGTTAGTACACGATTTTTTATCAAAAAGTTCTTCTCGATCACGGAGGACTCCAGGCCGCGTATTTTTTCCAATCCTTGATCCCCTTCTTGTTGAAGAAGTGTCCTTTTGGGTAGTATCGAGGTTCGTTTGATGCCACGGCGCCGAACTGTTTCGTTCGTTTCAAGTGAATAGCCGGTATCTCGTACTTGATTTCCTGCGTCAAATCTGGTTCATCGGAGATGTAATGCAACCATTGATGCCACTCTCTCGGCACATTCGCTGGATTGTAATCGCTCAAATCTTTGTATTTCACCCATCTCGATCGTCCCTGTTGATATTTCGTATTCTCGTAATATTCGTTCCCGTGCTGATCGGTCCCGACTAGTCTACCTTTCCTCGAATTTAACTGCCACACGGAACCGTCTAAAATAGAGGTCCTGTTTAGTTTTTTTTTCGTTGCGAAGAAATGAACAAAGAAAGAGAGTATGATGTGTAAAGTAGAAAAAGCGCGCAAGCGTTAGTAACGTTGATGCCCTATCGATCGCGAACGTAAAAAAAAGTAGACGTTTTAAGTTTAAGAAGAACAAACGCGCGCGCGACCGACCCTTTTTTTTCGTCTTTCCCTCTCTCTCTCTCTCTCTCTCTCTCTCTTTCTTCCAGAAAACACATCGAAGAAAACGATTCAAAGAAAACGCAAATGAAATAATAACACGCACAAAGTCGAATAACCGCTGCTGCTGGCTTGACGCGACGAGTAGAAAAGCGCAGCTTCGCCGGCGCTCGTTGGCGTCGCGTGCGTCGTTCTCGCTCTTCTCGCCAGTCGTAAAGTAGAAGCGAGCATGACGGAGACACAAACGACGAGTGTTTCTCTTTTTTTTTTCTTTCTTTGTTTTGTGAGTTGTGGTGTACTTATTTCATGCGGAAAACCTTTTATAATTAAGGGAGAGAGAGGTGGAGAAAGAGCCACTTCTCACTCGTCAGTTCTCTACGTACACAAAAGAAGCGCAGAGACCGACTTGCGACTAATCCCATCGCGAACGACACTCGAAAGAAAGAAAGAAGGATCTCTTGTCTTTGCGAACCACGCGCGGAGAGACCGGTAACAAAAAAAGCGAACGATGATGCTTCAGAAATCAAAATCTTCTTCGAGAAGATTTCTTCTCGTTCTTCTCGCCTTGTGCCTTTCGTTCGTCTTGATCCAATCGACGACGAACGTGAACGGAGGATTCACACAAGTAGCAGCGCAAGAAGATGATGTTGGAGACGACGGTGATGGAGGAGAAATTAGCAACGACGACGAGGCGGCGGAAGAGGAAGGAGAAATAGATACGAAATCAACCGTAGAGGAGGAAAATTTGAACGATCCGGGTTCGTTCGGTGAACTTCCCGCGTATACCGAGAACGACTCGTTCGGAAGACGCACGGGGAGTCGATGGACCGGTGCTGGAGCGGCCATGTTGTGGGACGTCGGAGAAACCTTCGAGAAGGCGTGGGATGCCGGATATAAGAAGATTTCCACGCACGCGGCGCCTAGACTGTCCGCCGCCCACGACTGGTCTCATAAATACATTCACGAGAACATCCGTGATTACGTCCCGAAGGAGTACTCGCCGTTTATTGCCGCCGTGATTACGTATTCGTTGCCGTTATTGCCGGTGTGCGTGGTGATTTTCATTTTGAATAGGTTGACGGCGATGTTGAGTTTGCAGAAAGTGCTGTTAGTTGTGAACGCATACAACGCGACGTATTGCTTCATCTTGTGGTTCATCAACGCACTCACCGGAAACGAACCAATGGCGAGTTTACAAGCGTCTAACGAAGCTGATTACATCATCTTGCAGTTTTTGAAGTGCGTGTCGTACGCGGTTTATTTGTTCTTGCAATTGTTTCACATCGCCATTTTGTCTGGAACGAAAGCAGAAACGATGAAAACGGTGGCTGTTGGCAACTTCTTCTTATCTGTTTGCATTGGTTTTCATTACTTCATCAAAGTTTGGTCTCCTGCAATGCACGGACACCCGCCGGCGACGAGCCAAATCACGTACATCTTGTACACGATGATGTTTGGGACCATGGCGTATTCGAGTTACTTGCGAGATCCTCAAGAAAGAGCGCAAGCTGCGTCGGTATCGACCATGTTTGGCGTAGATAAGCAGTTTTAAACGTTCCATCAGTCGTTTGATCGCGTGAACTTAAAAAGATTTTTATACAAATTTGAAATTAAACACTACTCGTATTCGTAATATGAACACGTCTCGTCTTCGTGCAATCAAGCTCTGTTTGCTCTGGGCTCCCGGGGGGGCGATTTTTTCATTTTTTTAGAAAAAGAGAAAAAGGGAAAAAGAGGAGGAGAAGCGATAAAGCGAGAAGAACGCGAACAACGATGGACGCGACGATCCGATCGACTATTCCTCAAGTGAATGATCTCGAGGAGTACTTAACGAGCGCTGGCTTTGCGAAAAAAGACGTGAAAAGTTGCGCTTTATTTTTGCAAATGATCGAAGAGCACAAACTGAGACGAAGCGCGTCTGCGTTCAGAGCAGGAGAGATTGTTTTAGAACACACGAACGAAAAGTTGCGCAAACGATCGTTTCTATCGAAAATTCTCTTCGGTTCCAGTCCTTCGACGGTAAACAAGCACTTGACTTTGTTGGAGCAAACGTTCATTGCTTCGTTGGACACTTCGAGCACGAACTTGAAACGAGCTCTCGAGCTATTCAACGAGTTGAAAGCGATAGTTGAAGATACGTTGGGGCAAAAGAATTCGCAGCGATTAAAACGCTTAGAGGGAATGTTGTTAGAGGCATCGGGAGAATTCGACAAAGCGATGGAACATTACGATGCAATCTTGGAAGATCAACCGACGGAGCAAAGAGTGATGAAGAGAAGAATAGCAGTTTTTGAGTCTCAAAACGAAACGAAAAAGTGTTTAGAGGCGTTGAACAAATATCTGGACGTGTTCATGGACGATGTTGAAGCGTGGGAACACGCTGGAAAGATTTACGCGAAGCTCTTCATGCACGAACAAGCTATATTTTGCTTCGAAGAGTGCATATGCTCCGCGCCGAGTAATTACCATCATCACAGACGTGTCGCGGAGCAATTGTATGCTTTAGGTGGTTTTGATAATTTACGACGAGCGAGCATGTATTATGCCGCGGCTATTGATATGTCCACTGGGGCGGACGTGAGGTCGTTATATGGGTGCATATTGACTCGAAATAAGTTGGTGAAGAATCACGCTGGGAGTAGTAACAATAATAATAGCAGCAATAGTAACGGTAAGAATAGCATAGAAGCGGTGGAGAATTTGGCTGCCGCGGCAGCTGAACGACTGGAGCAAATGTATGCCATCAAACAAGAGGAGCTTTTAGGTATAGTTAGACAAACAGTGAAAGAAGCGAAGAAATAAACGAGTTTTGCTCAAATAGTTTCGCGATTTGTATGCTTTCTGCTGATTAAAACTTTTCTTTCTTCACCTCTTCTCTCTTCTTCTTTTCTTAATCTTCCCTCGAATTCTTGTCAATAATGCATGTTATATCTTTTTTACGTGTTTCTCTCGAGCGGCTGTAACGCGGGCGTCAAGTAATTGCCCGAGTTCTTCGACGCGACTTGCGTGACTAGCTCGTAGTCGCCCTCGGAGCCTTTATCGTACGCAACGTCAAACGTTCGGTTTCTCGCCTCGGAATCGTGAAGCGATTTCACGCACACGTCCGCAACATCCGCGCACGAAATAGTTTGCGTCAATCGTTCGCCTTGGTCAAAGACCAACGCCTTACCTCCACTCGGCTCTTCGCTCAATACCGCCGGTCTCACGATGGCGTATTGTAAGCCCGATCTTCTCAACGCGCACTCGCCGTCTTTCTTGTGCTTCACAACGCGTTGCTTCTCCTCCCCTGGTTCCATGCCGGCGCCAAAGCACGATAAGAGAACGATATCCGCCTCCTCTCCTCTCGGGTTCGCTTTGAGGTACTCCAAAACTAAGGAAAACTGGTTGGTCGCACCGGCCAAATCATCTTCCAACGTCTGGCTCGTTTTGGCGTTCACTTTCGCCCGGAACTGAATGCCGATTTTCGCAATCTTGGAAACGTCGAGCTGCGGAACGTCCGCAGAGGACTTCATCGTGTCGTCCACATCTTCCGACACGAATCTAGACCAAGGAATGGATTGCGTTTTCCATCCCAACTTTGTGCGCATGGATGCGCGAAACAAGTTGCCATCCGTATCGATGACGCAAAGCGAATACTTCTTCGCATCGCACTTGTATCGAATGGTCAAACCCTCGCAGGATGACAAGTCGATCGCCTTATTCGAGCTCTCCGCGTGAAGAATTTTCACATCCGGCGAAATGAGCGTCGCGACTCCGGTTCTTGGCGTCACGAACCCGGACCAACTGGCAAACTTCCAGTTTTCCGCGGACGGTTCAAATTTTACTTTTTGCACCGTTCTTCGCGTCGCTTCCGATTTGGCCGCAGACGTGGACGATTCGCTGCTGCTGGCAGTTCTCCAACCGCTCGTGGCAGATTCATTCGCGCTTTGGCTGAACTCAGTCGACCACTGTCTCTCACCTTCGTAATTTTGTGCCCATTTGAAATCCGTCAACATCTTCTTGGACTTGACGGATTGACCCGCGCGTCTCGCCGCCAACGTGTGAAAGTAATCCTGCATCGCAGCGCATGCATTTTGAACGCCTAGAACCTCGACGTTGTACAAGTCAGACGTCAACGTCGACGAAGCTCTCGCGCAATACATGATCTTCGCGCAACCTTTCACCGCCTCTCTCATGGTGTTTAAATCCGACACGTCGCCGACAAACACCTCGACGTTTGGGGGCAAGAATTCCTTATCCGACTCTCTTCGAATCAACGCGCGAACGCCGTACCCTCTCAGCAAGAGCTTTCTCACGATAACTTTTCCAACTCTCCCAGTCGCGCCGGTGACTAAAACGGTCGTGAATTTCGCCTGTGGATTCGCATCGATCATATCCGTGGTATCGCCCGATAACAAGTCCATGTCGTAGATGCTCGTGTCGTACCCGGCGTTGCCTGGGATGTTTCCGGTAGATTTCTGCAAGCGAGTCAACGAAGTGATTTGATTGAAGAAGCCATCGAACATTTCTCTGGATTTGCGACCAATCGCGATCGGGTTGATGTCATCCGCGGAGATGTCTTTTATTTCTTTCTTTTTATTTGTTTTCTTCTTTCTCAGCTTAGCTGGCACTTCCGACGTCACCTTTGATGCGCCTTCCCCGCTTTCTTTGCTGTTGTTGTTGTTGTTGTCGTCGTCGGAGGAGGAGGAAGCGGACGCGCGAACGACGACAACAGAAGAGGAGACTTTTCTGTTGTTGTTGTTGTTGTTGTTGTTGTTGTTATTTTTTCCGAACGGCGCCGTGGACGAACCGAGAGGTGACCCCCCGAGAAACGCGTGGTGGTGGTGTTTGTGGACTAATCTTCCGGAATTTTGGGAGGTGGACGAGGAAGGAAGATTGCTCGTCGCACCGAATAACGTCGACGTTGCTGCGACCACCATTGCGAATCTATCCGTTATTTGTCTGTCTGTCTGTCTGTCTGTCTGCGAGTGCGAGCAGAGCGCGTGGGACGTGCAATAACTGTGACGACGACGACGACGCGAGAAAGAAGAAGATAAAAAAGACACGCTCTTCTCGGTCGTCTCTCTCGGTCGTCTCCTTCCAGCTGGCAAAAAACAAAAAAAAGCCCCGAACGCGCTAATACATACGTTCTTCTCGTTCGTTTCCAACCGCACCTCTTTCTGCTTTTCGACCTCTCTTCCTTTTTTTTTGCTTTTTTGCTTTTGTGCTCTTTTCGTTCACGTCGTCGTTTCCACCCACTTCTCTCTCCATACTTTTATTCGTTAACTACTCTCTTCGTGTTCTTGCGTTCTTGCGTTTCGTGTGCGTTTTAGAATAATCAGTCAGACGGAGAAAAGACTCACCGAAAGACGCGATCGATGAGAACGCGAGTGCAAGATTTTACGATCGCGAGCGCGTGGTAGTCCTTCGCGCGCGTGGGAACTCCCGTAAAGAAGAACAGTGATTCCATTTTTCTTCTCCGTTCCTCTCCCCTTCTCCAACGACTTCTTTTGCCCACGCACGACATCGACGACGAAAACAACAACAACAACAACAACGACGACGACGACGACGACGACGCGCACATTAAGTGGTAATAATAACAATAATCAATAATAATAATGACGACGGGCGAGATGAAAAAAAGCCACGAAGACGAACAGAACAGAGACGCCTACGGGTTCGCCATTTCAAAGGAGAACAAACAGCCGAAAGATTGGAAGGAAGTGCTTCGAAAGGAAGAAGAGGAAAGACAAGTCGCGTGGTACGAGTTTTTGCGCCGAGGGGCAGACGGGAAGACGCCAACGACCCACGCTAAAAGTAAAACAAAACTTGCCAAAGATGACGATGCCGATGGAAGTGAAAGAATGCGTGGCGAAGAAGAAGTTGTTGAAGAGGAAGAAAAAAACGACTCGTTCGACGCCGTGCGAGCGGTCATGGCTTTGATACGCGACGACGACAGCGAAAGCGACGACTGTGACGACGACGACTATGATGCCAACGACGAGAAGAAAAACAAAAAAACGAATACAAGAGCTAGAGACGAAGCATCCACAAAAAACGATGCCAGGCGCAACAGCGAATTCGATGCCAAACGAAGGAAGGAGCTCGAGATGCTCGTGAACAATGGCTTACCGATGAATCAACGCGCGAAACTTTGGGAAATTTTTGCGAACGTACCGAGTAAACGCAGAAAAGGATTATACGACGATTTAGTTCGAAGATGCCAAGATGAGACCATCGTAGAAACAGTAGAAGACAATAAAGTGTGTCTCCGGGAAACTCGGGAAAATCGAAACGCGTTGTTCGAGCCGGAAGCGCATCCGATTTTGAGCGAACGAAACGGGTCGCCTCCGAAAGATGCAAATAATGGCACGAATAATAATAATGATAATAATAATAATAATATTAATAATACTAGCAAAGCGATTCTTCCCTCGAGCGACGACGATGGATTCGAATCGAGAGATGATATCCACAACCACGTGCAGAGCTTTGCCGATGCAAAAGCGCAGGTTGAGAAGGATCTCCCGCGAACTTTTCCGGCGCATCCGCTACTAGACGGCGTCGGTAGAGACGCTCTTCGACGGGTATTATTAGCCTACGCGCGATACAATCCGAAAGTTGGATACTGCCAAGGTCTTAACTTCTTGGCTGGATTACTGTTATTACTCATGCCGGAAGAATCAGCGTTCTATGTGCTCGGTACAATCGTCGAGGATATCTTGCCTGGATATTTTGTCACGAAACAAATGCTCGCGCCTTCGGTAGATCAGAAGATCTTGAGGGTATTCGTTAGCCAAAAGTTGCCTACGCTTTTAGAGACGCTCGATAAGTTCAACATACCCTTATCGGCGATTACTTTAAATTGGTTTTTGTGTTTATTTGTGAATTGCTTGCCGTGGGAGACCGCGTTACGAGTTTGGGACGTGTTACTTTTCAAACGAGATCGAACGGTTTTGTTTCAAGTAACTTTAGCACTGTTAGAATCGCCGTCGATTTTAAAAGCGGTGAAAGAACCTGCCTCAGACGTGAGCGCGTTAGCGACGGCGTTGCAAAGCGCCGTGACAGAAGCATTCGATGCTTCGGCGCTGATGATGACGGCAACGCTCGGTAACGCAGACGTGACGATGCACAAGATTGAACAGCTTGCGAGAAAGCATAAGAAATCCGTCGCCAAGGAGATTTTTGGCGCAGATTACAACCAATTCATGAGCCAATCCATGAGCTTTGCTTTTACCAACAACAACAACAACAAAGATAGCAAAGGCGCAGAAGATGCCGATTCGAAGAAATTAGGAGAGATGTTTGAGAAATGGTGCACGCCGTGGAGAGAGAGAAATAAGAAGAAGGATAAAGGAGTTCAATCGCTGACGATGACGCCCGAGCTGGAGGACGATGCTTTCATCGGAGAAAACGCGTCCTTGCACGCAAACGTTTCGAAAGTTTTAACCTTTGACGAGACGGACGAAACTGGTGCGATTCACCATCAGTTGGTCGAAACGCCGATGACGTGCGACTCGGTCCAATCGTCAGCACTAGTAGCAAACCAAAAAGTAGGCAAAGAGAAAAACAACAACAACAACAACGACGACGACGACGATAACGACGACGAAGCGGAGTCTGCTCCGACAACTACGAACTCTAACAGTTTCGGAACTTCCTTCAAAGAATGGATGTCCACGGCGAGGAAAAGTTGGGAGTTCAAGAGGAAAACGTCCGCTTCTTCGTCGAAGGAGGTTGACGAAGTTACCAGCACCAGCGTCAGCAGTAGCGGTGGTGGTGGTGGTGGTGGTGCCACGGCGGCGCCTGCATCGAGGAAGGAGCAGCGTGGCGAAAAAAACAAAGCCGTCGTCGAAGAAGGCGCACGGAGCGCTGCCTCTCCGCTTTACTCGCGCCTGGAAAGGCTCGAGCGAGACGCGAAGGAGAAGGACGACGTTATTCAAAAACTTCAAAAGCGCATCGAAGCGCTGGAAGAACGAGTGTCGCTGCTTTCATCAAAATAGTGATAGTGTGTATCATATTTATACTTACTAAACAATGCCATCGTCGTCGTCGTCGTCGTCGTCGTCGTTATGATTTCTCTTCTAAAACGCCAATCATGTAATCGTCCACGATGTCGAATACCCGCGACGGGTGCTGCGGTCCTCTGAAACCTTTACTCGCGTCGCCCCCTGCGTTTTTGGCAATCGCTGCTACTCCTCCCGGGTGTTCCTCCGCGTATTCCGTCACGTCGTACACCTTCTTGTCTATGATGATCCACAAATCATCCACCTTGTTGTGTTTCTTCACCTCCTCTGCGCTAATTTTCCGCGTTTTATCCAACACCTTCGCATCATCGCTCTTCGTTCCGTTTTTCTTCTCGTTCTTCTTCTTTGACGAAGAAGAGGAGAGGAGAATGGCTCGGTAAACGTATAACAAAATCAAGCACACGAGACCGACAAAGAACAACCGCGGGTTGTCGTTCTTCAATTGCACCGGCTTCTTCTTAAACATACTCGACGATTCACACACACACACACACACACACACACACACGGAGAGAGAGAGAAGAGAGAGAGAGAGAGACTAATGCTGCTATATTTACTACGCGCGTTTTTTTTTTCTAATAAATACGATAAAATGTGAGAGCGACGAGTGAGAGAGGAATTATTTTTGTTTCGTCGTGATGGATGAGAGTGAGAAAAAAAATTTTTGTTGACCTTTTTTCGCGACGAGCACTCGTGAACACTCACTCTCCAAACTCTCTCTCTCTCTCTGCTTGCAATATTTTATAAATTTTTTTAAAATCAATCGCTCGCCTCACAAAAAAACAATCATCAGGTACGCACGCAAACACCTCTCCGTCTCTCTCTGACTTCTTTCGCCCGCTTTATTCTTTTCTTTTCCACCCCGGTGTCTGTCTCTCTGTCTGTCTCTCCGTCTGTCTCTCTGTCTGTCTCTCTGTCTCGAACGAAAAAGGCGGCGTCTGTTTTTATCGCGATGGTTTTTCTTTATCCAATCGCAAAAGAATAAGGTGACGTGTTTGCGCGACGAAGCATTTAATTACGATCAAAAAAGCGTTCGGCGCGCGAAGTTGAAAAGAGAAAGAAGAAGAAGAAGAAGAAGAAGAAGAAGAAGAAGAAGAAAAAGACGACGACGATGACGAGAAATCGTCGGAATTATGTCTCGCGGCTCTGTCTTTCCTTCTCTTCCTCTGCTGCGCTTCTTTTCGGGAGAGAGAAAGAGAGAGAGAGAGAGAGAGAAGAGAGAAAACCAGCGCCGGCGCGGAGTTTTGTTCGTTCTTTTCCTCCACACGTTTAACTCTTATCTACTTTTTTTTCCTTTTTGTGAGTGAGATGTTTTTTTTTTCACTCGATGTGCGTGATGGGTCGGGCTAAAAATTTTTCTGCCTGCTGTGTTCGGCATTTTCAAAAATACTGAGTGACGACTGACGCTTTGTTTCCTCTCTCTCTCTCGCTCTTCCGAATAAAACGATATACGCAGATTATTAAAAATGTCTGGAGTGCAATACAACAACGTGGAGAAATCGTCCTCGTCGACGATTTCCAAGGTTCTCGTGGCCATCGGCATCGTGACCTTTGCCGGCGTTTTCGCCAACGTCGGTTTGGTCCACCAAATGCAAAAAGACGTCGATAGCCTCGTTTCTGGCATGGTGCCGGAACACGCGCCGATGTCAACCAAGTCGCCGATGAGCGGCACCAACACCTGCGACGGCAAGAAGAAGACAATTGAGGATTATTTCACCGATGCTGGCAGTAGTGAGAGTAATCTTGCCAATGGGGCTTGCGTCGACGCTATTACTGATGCTATTGAGCAAGCCGGCGGTAACGTTACTAAGGGTTACACCGGTGGCATGGCTGTTACTGACGTTCCCCTCAAGACGCCGTACTACCAGCAAGGTTTGTGTCCGGTTAACGTCCACTGGCACTTGGGCGCCGAACATCTCTCCGTCGGCGAGTACGACGGAGAGGGCAGCGGCCCAGGCACTGAGTCTCACCGCAAGCTCCTCGCCGAAGGCGCTAGATTGGGCGGTAGGTGCCACAAATACGATTCCTCGGTTGAAATGTTCACCAAGGAGTACGACTGGCAACACTGCGTTGGCATGAAAGTCGGTGAAACATACGAAGTCCACTGGCCGCACTCATCCGTGGGCGCGTGCGGTACGCCGAACCAATACCAAACTCCATTCTACGACGGGGTTCTTTGCAACATTGATGGTGCTACGCTCAATACTGTGATCGGCAATAACGATCTCCACAAAAATGTTGGCGTGCAAGCGCAAGTGTTCACCATCGTCAACGACGAGAACTACTACTACCCGGACCTCATGAGAGGCATGATCGTCGACGGCGACAAGGGTAAGGAGATCACCTACTACACCGGTTCCACCACCGGTACGTCCAGAGACAACGATGTTTGCTCTATGTGGTCCCCGATCACGTGGCAAGTGGACCGCACGTGCCATCTCATCTCCGCCTCGACGTTCGATAAGATGTGCGCTGACATGAAGTCGCAACGTGACGACATGTCCGATGACCTCTACGCGCACGGCGCCCGCGAGGTCACCAAGGATGAGATCACTGCGAACAACCAAGACAACGGTGCACGCTAAACGAGCGCGCATTTCTCGAAGAGAAACTTGCTCGAGTGAAGTAGAACACTGCTTCTCCTCATCAAAATTCAAGACCGAGCTGGGTGCCGTGCCGACGAGCCGGCACAGCTCACACCATCCGTGATAATAAAATAAAATACACGTAGAAACGGTATTCTGCGCGTATATGGAAGGAACTCTACGCTTAATAATACTGGAAGGAACTCTACGCTTAATAATACCCGACCGTGATAATACTAATAATAGCATTAATAATAAGTCCAGATTATGGTCACAACTTTATAGGTGGTTCCTGGTTCCTTTTTAATATACATACAGAATACCTCTCTACACGACACGAAAAACTCTCTTCGTCACTTTTTTCTCCTGCTCGTCTAGTGTTTGCTTTTTTTCCTTTTCATTTCTTCTCCTCCTCGCCACGAAACAACGTACACCACACGCCACATAAAGGAACAGACGAAAATAAAGAAAAAAGCGAGCGAAGATGATCAAAGACACGGATACGTTCGCCATGTTCGCTCGCATGCGGTCGGTGGATGCCATCGTGCGTTCAGCGCTGTCAAAAAAGCAGTTTGTTTCTTCTTCTTCTCGTGAAAACGAGGACAACGAAGATGTCGACAAAATCAAAGCAGCGGCGATGGACGAGTTGCAACGAACCGCGTTGCGTCTTCTCTCGCTTCTCGAAAACAAAGGGACAAAGTTTCACGAGAAACTGTGCACCATCACCTTGAACGACGGTGATGGCCTTGATGACGTTGAGAAGAAGAAATACGCCGATAAAACGAGGAGAGACTACATCGACGTGTTCTTGAAGAAGATATTCCTAAAAGCCGAGGAGAGCGGTTGCTTGCGAGACGACTTTGCCGAGAAGCACGCAGAGCGTTTGCTCGCTGCTGCTTCTTTGGCGTCCGAAACGGAGAGAAGAGAAGATGGAGGAGACGAAGGAAATGCGATGACGATGACGAAGAAGATGTTCGTGTACGAAAACGGAACGATACAAGAGACGGGCGAAACGTTCGACGAAGCGCCGTTCGACGAAGGAGATAGCCCGTACGAAAATCTATCGGAGATAACGCTCTCGCTGTCGACAAATTTGTTCGCCGGCAACACGGGCGCGCACGAATGGACGGCTGGGTTCAAACTCGCCGAGTTAGCCATCAACGAACCAGGCTTAGTGTATAATAAAACCGTGCTAGAATTAGGAAGTGGCGCCGGTCTTGCCGCCGTAGCTATGTTGCGTTCGCAACCGTTGCGATTAGTCTTGACGGATAAATGTAAAGAATCGAACGATAACTTGGAGAAGAACGTGCGGGAAAATATTTTTAGCGGCATCGGTAGTAGTAATAGTAGTAGTAGCAGTAGCAGTAGTAATGGCACCGGGGAAGCTTCTGCGCGGTCGTCGATGAAAGGTAAAATCACCGTGAAGAGAGAGAATGCGTTGGACGCGCTTCCGCCGATGCCAACTGGCGATGACGTGTATCGTAAAGACGCGTTAGCGTCCAAGAATAGGACGGAAGAGGAAGAGATGGCTTTCACGTATGAGTGTGAAAACATCGACTCGTTCGTTTCCATTCGCGAACTCGATTGGTTTTCAGACGAGGAGACGTTGAAAGCAGCGGCGGATGCGATCGACCCAGATTTGATCGTCGCCTCGGACGTGGGATACGACCCGGATTTGTTGCCTGGACTGATCGATACCCTCGATACGTTCTTACGAAAACGAAGTTCGAGTCGAAATTACATGTGGTTGGAACCGGAAACGAGCGAAGACGCGTTCGATATGTTATTTTCTCCGCGACCGAGCGAAGTGGCGAAACCGTGCGTAGCTTTAATCGTCAACGCGAGACGACAAGAGGAGACGAACGCGAAGTTCGATCAGCTGTTGAAAGAAAAAGAGCACTTAGTCTCTTTCGATGTCACGGAATTCGCTTTACTAGAGAAGGCGTTTCTCGGTTTCGATTCCGAACAGGGATGCCTTTCTTCTTCTCCCGCGGAGGAAGAGAGGAGAGACGATGTCGTCGTTCGAGTCATTTTCGCTTCGTCTTTGCCTTCGGTGCGGTACGCGAAACGCGAAGGGAGCAAAAAAAATGAGCCCGGTCACGCGGTCGTCAGCAGAGGGCGGTACGTCTTCGATGAATGAAAAGTATTGGTAGTAGTTTTAATAGTTTTAATAGTTTTAGTAGTAGTGATGATGGTAGTAGGAAAAAAGAATACAAACGTAGGAAGACGTTTCATGTAGTAAAGTTGAGCGCGGTAAGTGCTGCCTGCGCCTTCTTCACCTTCTGTACGTAGTTTTTTCGTTTTTTTTTTTTCGATGTGGACTCATTTGTCATCCATCCCCCTCGAGAATCGACGATCGAGAGAAGAAGAGGAAAAGAAAAAAATGAAAAAAATCAAAAATCGGGGCACAAAAAAGGAAGAAAAAGGAAGAAAATGACGTGTCTCCGTCGCGTCTTTCCTCGCCTCGTCTTTATCCTTTCCAGGGAAAGAAAATATCCTGTCAGCGCTCCTGTTTTGGCTCGAATTCCCAACTCTCATCAAAATCGATGAGAGGCACCTCTCTCTCTTTCTTTCAGTCTTCACAAAAAAAGACACACGCACACTTACACGCAAACGGGGCGCAAACTCTTCTTCTTCTTCTTCTTCTTATTCGTTTAACCGAGCGAGAGATTAAAAGAGTTCCACGTAAAAAAAGAGAGACAAAAGAGAGACAAAAGAGAGTAAAAGAGAGTAAAAGAGAAAAGAATAACACGACGTAAAGATGGCTTTTTCCACTTCTGCTTGTTCTGCATCCACGACGACGCGATCCGTCGCGCAAGAAAAAACAAAATTTTCTCGATCATCTTCGCAAAGAAGAACGACGAGATCGAAGAACTTACAGGTTGTCAACGCGGCACCGCCAACTGGGAATGAACGTCGCGCGATGGAATCCGCTAAAGTTGCCGCCAGAACGAACTTTATCAGCAGCGCGGAGGAGTTAGACGCGGCTTTGACCTTAGCGGGCGATAATTTGGTCATGTTGGGCATAATTTCCGACGAGGCGTGCGAAGGTTTTTCCGATAGCGAAGCCAAAGAGTGCAGACAAGTCACGGCGTCGATGGCGAGAATCGCGAGAGAATGCCCGGACGTGACGTTCTTGGAATGCGACATCTTATCCTCTTCCGGAGCCAAGGACTTGGCCGATAAGCTCGGCATCAAGGACTTCCCCACGTTCCAATACTACAAGCACGGCGACTTGTTGTGGCAACACTCTGGCTTTGGCGCCGGGTCGCACGAATCCATCGCCGAGGGCGTTTTGTACTACGGCGATGAAGGTGCCGGTGGATTGAAGGTTCAAGACTTTTTGACCGACATCGAAACCGAAGCGGACTTGAAGGATTTCTTGGAGTTGTGCATGCCGGCGCAAGAAGTTCCGGGTTTCATCGCTCCGGTTGACATCGAGTGCTCCAAGCAACTCGCGATTGTCGACGTTTCCGTCGAGAACGATCCGCCGACTGGATGCTTGAAGATCTTCCCGGCGGTTGTTTCTCTTTCCAGAAACACCGCAGGTGCGACGAGATGGGCGAGATTGACCGCGGACAAGAACAAAGAGTCCAAGGCGTTGGCCAAGACTTTGAAGGTGACCGAAGTCCCCTCCTTCGTCTTTTTCGCCGATGGCAAGGAAGTCGACAGGTACACGGGTTCTGACCGCATGGCGTTGATGAACAAAGTCTTGGCGTTTCAAAGAGCGAACGGCGTCAAGATGCCGCAAAAGAGAACGACGAAGAGAATGACGACTGCGGAGGCGAGAGAGATTGCAAGAAAGCAAAGAGAAGAAGCGAAGAAGGCTGGCAGGTCTCAGTGGTCGTAATTTTTGTGCGTGTCTCGCGTCGGCACTCAGTTGTACAAGCACGTCACAGCGTTCTCAAGCTAGCAGCATCAGAAGAAGGGCCAATATAAAACACACAAAAAATTGTAAACGAAAGAAATACTAACGATACTATGTCATCGTAATTATGATAATAATAACAATGAGCTTCGTGGCAGACGGACTCGACTGCGCTGTTTCCCACTTTTATCGCTGCTGCTATATATAAAGAGAACACCACTATAAATATGACTACTATTTTAACTACCGACGTTTTCATCGTCTCACGAAGGAGGCAAATCCATATTTTTCGTGTGAATGGCTAATTTCTTCGCCGCGAGGACTTTCTCTACCTTCAACGCGTTTTGCACCTCTTTACTCGCCGTCATTTCGAAGCTCTTCGCCAACATCTCCGACATCGCGTCCGCGCTCGCCGCGGCGTTCGCGTTTGCGTTTTCCAAAGACACGTTAAAGATTGCCACCTCGTCTTCGCCTTGAGAACCAATCTCGCACGTCGCACCTTCTGGTTTGATGACGTACGCAACTCCTGGAAAACACGCGTTTCCGTTTACTTTTAACGTGGCTGTCTTTTCCGTCGCTTGCGCGTACAACCGTCCGCTTCTCACGTCCAACTGCACGTTTCCCTTGGGACCAATTTTAACTTTTTCCGTGACTTCGTACTTTGACGACGACGACGATGAAGACGACGTTGTTGATGTTGATGTTACGACTATTTTCGGCGGCGACGACGACGACGACGACGACGACGCGTAAACGCACGCCCGCCCGAAGCCGTTTCTCTTCGTCGTTCTTCGCGCTCTTCCCGCTCCTCTCCGTTGTTTTTCCTGCGTCGTCGTCGTCGTCGTCGTTTTTCGCCCGGGCGTTCCGTTCGAGATTACGAACGACAAACCGGCGGCGCTTTGCGTCGGTGCTGTTATTCTTATCGCAGTTAACATCGTCGCGGTTGTTATTTATGTATCTTCTTCTGCGCGTCGTTCTCAGTCGTTCTCAAAAAGTCGTGGATACGAAGGGAAGAAAAACAGTCGGCACGTAGAAGTCTGCAGAGTCTCTGTTAGTGAGTGTTCTCTGTTGAGTAGTTAGTGCGTTCGCACGGTTCCACCAAAACGACCAAAACCAAGAAGAGTTTCCAATTCACACAACGAGAAGAAGAAGAAGAAGAAGAAAAAGAAAAAAAAGATCTCTCTCTCGTCTCTTCTCGTCTCTCTCTCGATGTTTTTTTTTTCACTTTTTTTTTGAAAAAACAAGTTTGTTTGACGTCGGCATTTTTTTTTGTCTTTCGCGCCGTGTCGTAATCTTTTCTCTCTTCCTTTTCAGCGCGCGCGGTAAAAGAAGCAGCGGCAGAGCAAAAGACGCGCGCACACACGCGGAGAGAGACAGAGAGATATTGATACCACGCGCCCGCGCGTTTTCTCTTTCTTTTATTTCGTCGTGCGATAGTGAAGGGGAAGTAAAAAAGAAAATGTCGTCAAAAACAATTTACGAGCGAGAACGCGACGAACGAGTAAAAGCGAACGCGGAGAAGATGCAAAAAATGCTCGGAGAGGCAAAGAGGAAAGCTTTTCCGTACCTACAGGACCACGAGGAGAGTAAAAAGAAACAGAAGAAGAACGAGACGACGATTGCGCTTCCGAAATCGAAGCCTTTACTTTTCATGAGAAGAACGAGCGCGCGAGAGAGGAAACCCGTGAATTACGCCGAAGACAAAATCGACGTTTCGATATCGACGCCAACTTTAAGCAACGCGTCGGAAAAGAAGAGAGCGTTCGGGACGTACGACCCGCCAAAGACGCGAGAAGAGGCGCAGAAATCGGCCGTGTTCTATAAACAGGCGAGGAATACGACGAAGGAGAAAGAAGTGTACCCGGAAAATTCAGTGTTGAAGCGCGACGAGACGACCGGGAAGCTGACGTTTCGAAATATTCCGAGCTCGCAAGCGCACTTTCAACCGAATCTGACGCCGAAAGAAATAATTCAAGCCGGGACGTTTGGCGGGTGCTACTTCAATCCTCGAGGAGGTAAAAAAGGTTTCCTTAAACGTCCAATATTAGTCACGTCGAAAGAGTTTCCCGAGGAGTGGTTCGAGAACATGTCGAAAGGTTTATACGAAAATCGCGTCTACAAAAGTCACAGGAACTTGTATCAAGTGAAGGCTGGGCAGGACCAGTACTACTGGGAAGAGCACGGGTGGATAAACGAACAAGATCCGAGAGGATGGTTCCAATGGTATTGTAGATTTTATCTCGGAAGACGAACGGCGGACGATGCGAGACAAATATCGCGGTGGACCGGAGTCGGCGGCGAAAAAGGCCGATGGAAGAATAATCTTTTAAACAAGATTGTGTCGTCAAATAGACGCTTCGACGATGCCTCGATTTCACCAGTCGTTCGACAAACGATGTTACACTGGGCGATTGAAGTGACGGAAAAAGATTGCTTAAAGTTTGCCAAAAGTAAAGGTTATAAACTAGTCGCGTAATGTAGATTTGTACCACCACGTGCTGTATATAGTAGTTTCAATTTTAGTTAATACCTGTGTGTGTGTGTGTGTGTGTGTGTGTGTGTGTTATTAAATCGTAGTGTGAGTAAAAAGGTAGTGAAAATCGCTCTTCTTTCCGCCAACTCAAACTTACTTGCCAGCGTCCGTGCGTCTTCTCTTTAACGTTCTCAATCGCAACGCGTTCAATTTGATAAAGCCAGCGGCATCTTTTTGGTCGTACGCGCCGCCGTCTTCTTCAAACGTGGACAAGTTGACGTCGTACAAAGAGTTGGGCGATTTTCGTCCGACGCAAATGACGTTGCCTTTATACAGCTTTGCTCTGACCGTGCCGTTGACGTGTTGCGCGGCTTGATCGATACTTTTCTGCATCATTTCTCTTTCCGGCGAAAACCACATGCCGTTGTAAATCAGCTCCGCGTATTTCGGCATAATCTCGTCCTTGTAATGCATCTCCCCTCGGTCCAAGCAAATCGATTCCAAATCTCTTCTCATGGCTAACAAAACGGTTCCGCCGGGCGTTTCGTACACACCTCTCGACTTCATCCCAACGTATCTGCTCTCGACAATGTCTAATCTGCCGATACCATTATCACCTCCGAGTTTATTCAACGCCGTTAACATTTCCGCCGGCGATAACCTCTCTCCGTTCAACGCCACCGGGTCCCCTTTCTCGAACTCCAACTCGATGTACGTCGGTTCGTTCGGCGCGTTTTCCGGGCTCACCGATCTCGTGAACATATCTTCCAAATACTCAACCCACGGATCCTCCAACGCGTTTCCTTCGTAAGAAATGTGTAATAAGTTAGCATCGGTCGAGTACGGTTGCTCTTGTCTCTTCGACGCAGCAACCGGAATCCCGTTCTTGTCCGCGTACGCCAACAACTTCGTTCTGGAATCTAAATCCCACTCTCTCCAAGGCGCGATCACTTTCACGTCTGGTTTCAACGCGTAATAGCCAATTTCAAACCTGACTTGATCGTTCCCTTTCCCCGTAGCTCCGTGGCACACGGCATCCGCGCCGACTTGATTCGCGATTTCAATTTGTTTCTTCGAAATCAACGGTCTCGCGATGGAGGTGCCCAACAAGTAGGTCCCTTCGTAAATCGCGTTTGCGCGAAACATCGGGAAGACGTAGTCTTTCACGAACTCCTCTCGAACGTCGACGATGAAGACGTTTTCTTCCTTGACGCCCATTTTCAACGCCTTGACTCTGGCCGGCCCGAGTTCTTCGCCTTGACCTAAATCCGCGGTAAACGTCACGACTTCGCACCCGTACGTGTCTTGCAACCACTTGAGAATGATGGAGGTGTCTAAACCACCAGAGTACGCGAGGACGACTTTTTTCACCTCGCCAGACGGACCAACTTTACCTCCCGCCATTGGAACGAACTTTTTGCTGTTTCTCTTGTTGCTGTTGTTGTTGATGATGCCAGTACCTCTGCACACCGCGGCGGTAGTCTTCGAGAACGATGAAGATGACGATGCGCTTTTCTTCTTTGCGAGGGCGGAGAGTCGTTTGTTGCTGTTGTTCTTGTTGTTGTTCAAGGAAGAGACGAGTAAAGCGGACTTTAACGAGTGCGTGGAAAAAGACATCTATGCGTGCGTGCGTGTGTGTGTGTGTGTGTGTGTGCGCGCGCGTGTGTGTTCGAACGCGCTTTGGATGATAGGAACGTGCGTTTGGCGTGCTTTCCACTCTGGAGAAGAAAAGCCGCCAGTGAGTTTGGTTTTATCCACGAACGCCCCGAAGGGCTTTTTTTTTGGGAGGGGAGCGACTTTCCAAGGACGAGAGCTACGTACTAAAATCAATCATCCTATTTTACTCTCACGCATCATTTTGAAAAAAATGAGTGCTTTAAAACTGCTTTACTTTTCATCGCTCGCGCTATGAATTCTTCTTCTAATAAACTACTTCTTCTCTATCGCTGCTGTAACTTTTATTATTATACAATGGTGTTGCTAGTTTCGTTCGCGCGAGGCGTCGGGAGGCGAGAAGGCGTTATCGTCTTCTTGTCACTGTTCTTCTTCTTCTTCTTCGTCGTCGTCGTCTTCGTCTTCTCCGTCTGCTTTCGCGGCATCTGTTGTGTCTCGCTCGTTACCTTCTCCGGAGCTGCGCGCGCATTCTCCGAGGGAATTTTCTTTGTCGTCGTCATCGTCGTCGCCGCCGCTGCTCCCGCGGTCTTTGCTTTATTCTTCTTCTTCTTCGTCGTTCCACTGTTGTTCTTGTGCCCGTCCTTCTCAGCTTTTTCAAACGCGGCCACCAAGGCAACGAGTTCGCGCTCTTCTTTTTCCTTTTCCTCCTGCGCTTGGATTTCGAGTAAAGTGAGTTTCTTTCCTTGCTCGGCATCGTTTGAAGGGAACCAGCTTCCAGGGGAAGTTGAAGAAAACGCATTCGGCGAGAATCCATAAATAGGACGCGTAGACGATGCGTTGCGCTCTTGCTGCTTCTCCTCCTCTTGACGCATCAAATCGCGAAGAGGACTTTGTTGAGACGATATTGAACCTCCAATAAATCCTTTATTCTTATCGAACGAGCCGCTAGAACCGAGCCACGGCGCCGGCGAGGCATCAACGATCTGCTTTTTCGATTTCGTCCGTCTCGCCAGAGCAGAAAGTGACACCGTGACACTCGTGCAAGATGAATCCGCCACATCCTCTCTGTGCACACTTCGTGTCTCGAACATTTCCATCGAAAATTCTTTCTTCGTTTGCGAACCTAACATAGATCTGAACGATGGTAAAGGATTTCTACTTTGCGACTCTTGGATCTCTTTCAAACTCATGGCGGTGAAACCGCGCGATATCGAAGACACTTCTTGCTCCTCTCCATCTGCTTTCCATTTTAATTTCTCCTTCAATCTTGCTTCCGTCTCAAGGTCCTCGTCGTGCATATCGTTCACTTCCTCGTCATCTTCTTCGCATTGTGTGAATATGATCGGCTTAAATGCTCTCAATATGCCTCCTGACTTTCGTCGTTCACTCAAGAGTTTATAATCAACGCTTTTTGGCGGCGTCGTCCGCATTGAGTTACGTTGGAGTTGCTTTTGAGTGTATTTCGTTGTGGACGTGAGAGAAATTTTAATCGGTTTTGACGACGACGGTAATGATATCGGCTCTGGAGAGTCATTTTTGTTTGTTGGTGGTGGCCGTGCCGGTACCTCATTCGTTCTCTTCCTCATCGTTTCTTCTCTCTTTTTCTTTCTCTTCTTCTTCTTCTTCTTCTTTTCCTCTTCGTCTGCTAGAACGAGATCGTACGTCTTTTCTACATCCCATCCGAGCCCCAGTGTCAATTCTACTCCGTCGGTGTATTGTTCCCCAATTCTACTCAAAACAGCATCGCTTTCGTGCTCGTCGTCGTCGCTCGTACCCAACACGTCGTACACCTCAAGAAGCGCGTCTAAATTCAAAGCCGCAAACTCGTACGCGTACTGCTCAAGTAGTTTTCCACTTTCGATGGCTAAGTTTGGAAGATTCTGGAGACACTCAAGGCAATTACTCAAATCCAAAACGTCTTCACAAACAACTCTGCACGCGATGCATTGTAAATTCTCTTCTTCTGCTTCATCTTCTACTCGGATCAATTTAGGTTCCGTCCAATTCGAAATGCTCAAAGCGTGCTTATCGCTGATCGAAATCAAAGTCGCTCGTTTTATGCCCACGATGCGATTTAGAACCGAGCACTCGCCAGATCGCTCGTTTACCTCAAACTCGTAACAATCACCGTTTCTACTAAGAACACAGCCTCTCGAGTTCGACATCGTGCACGATACGAAAGACACCGCATTGAACTCATTTATTCTTTGCGCTTCGTTATCATCGAGCTTTTTGGAGTGAAATCGATACAGATCTCCATTCTCGCAAACAAACGCCGAAATGATATTGCCGCACGACATGCTAATAATCATGCTACGAGAAGAACATCTGATTTGTTTCGGTTTACAATCTCCAGAACCGAACCGGACGATAGCATTCACGTTATTACTCTTTTTCCGAACGAGTACGAGGGTCGTCTCGTCGGAACATGAAACGCTTAAACAGTCACCTTCGATGCCGACCACAACTCTTGGAAATTTCACGCGTGGACTCGCATCTATTTGAAACCCAAGTTGACCAGTTGAATTTATTCCGAAACTCCAGCATCGACCTTTCGAGTCGATAACGACGGCGTGTGCATTTCCACAACTCGCATCGACTATTCGCTGCTCTTTAAACGTCTCTCGCGAGATTGGATCTCGCTTATCGTCTCCGAAAATGCGTCTGGGAAATACCTGTACGCAATTACTATCATCTTCGCCGCTGTTGATGTTACTACCATCGCTCGCACTACCAGCATCCGAGGGCGTTGATGAAAAAAGTCCGAATGTTTTCCCCATGATATACAAACTTCCCGAGTCATCCACGAGCAGCGCGAAATTTTCTGAACACGTGATTTTAACAATCTTTGGTTTCGAGCAAGCGCCGCCGATAAACGTCTTGATGAGCGTCGGAAACATGTCAGCTTCCCTTTTCAGTGCGGGAGATGCGTTGTTTTCTGGTACTTCATCGTTCGTTTTGCTATAGCTATTCCAATCGGTTAATCCCCACGAATATACCTCCCCTTCTTTCGTCGTCGCAAACGAACGAAATCTAGAACAACTCAACGAAGTCACGTTCAAATGGTGCTTTGCGAAATACTCTATCCTTTTTCTTCCATCGGTGTTCAGTTTATGGTTCCCAGTCCCTAGCGTATAATTTACGCCTGAGCCCCACGAAAAGACATCCGATCTTCTTCGGCGCAAATGTCTCGTTTTTCTCTTTCCTCTAGATTCATCATCATCATCATCATCATCATGATAATCCTTCTCTTCCAGGGCTGCCGTCGTTATCGATAAGCTCTCGATTGGAGTGTGCCCTCGAAAATTGGTCGGTTGATGCAACAAGTTCACGCTCCTCTTCTTCGAGCAGTGCTCCTTCGCGAACCTCAAAAGCGTTCGAGCGCACGTCAAGTTGGGCCCGTGAAATAAACATCGGTGCATCGCCGAATGGCCTGACTCGAAGTCTCGGAGCACTAAATACTCCTCCAAACTTGTCGACGACGTCGTCGTCGTCGTCGTTTTCTTCTTCGCGTTGTTCTTTTTGTTCTTCTCTTTTTGTGCAACTCCTGTAGTTGAGAAATATTTCTTCGCCTCCTCTAGTATATATTGCACGACCTGCGCATCTCCTCGAGAACACGCGGCGTGCAACAGAGACGGAGAGCGAGAAGAATCAAACCACGTCTCTTTTTTTGCTTTTGATTGCATGAAACGCGCTTTCACGCTCTCCAAGTTCGCTCCGCATCGAACTGAATTTAGCAAGAACTCAAACTCTTCGTCTTCGTCTTCGTCGTCGCCGTCGTGTGGGATGTTCATAGCCGTATCGTCGCTCATAGCAACGAGGACGAGAACAACGAGAACAACGAGAACAACAACAAAGCTCTTCACCCAATCGCAGCAAAAATGGAGAGACTTTAAATCATCGCATCGCGGAGAATAAATATGCGCGCGCGTACAAAAAAGAATGGGGAAATGTGTCCAGTTGTCTTGTACCGGTAATATTTAAATAGTATGTACAAATAAAAAATACACATCAACGTATCATATCATCGTCATCGTCGACGCCTTCCGTTTAATATTTCTTCGCGACGATTCTTTTCAAGAGGTGAATGATGCACACCGCGATTTGTGTGACGGAGATCAAGTTGAAACCGGTGAAGAAACCAATGTGTCCGAATATGACGCCTACGAAGACGAAGAAATTGAAAACAGGTAACTCTTCGATAACTTCCAAATTCAAGGCGTTGTAATACACGTGAACGTTCGCGTAGTCGTTCAAATCCGTCGATGGCTTCATGGTAGCATCGATGGAGGCGGTCGGGTGCACTTCTGTTGTCGACACGATTGGTATGAATTCGTCCGATTCGCACTGCTCATCACATTGGCAGATTTCCGACGCCATCTCTCTGTTATAACACGCGTGATATTTCGAATCCGCACCGTGCAGATTTTCCTCGAGCGTTTTAGTCGTATCGTACTGACACTTATCGTGGATATCTTCTTCGCACGCGGTGATACAAACAGATTTAGAATACAGTGGATCTTTACTGCACTCTTTCTCGTGATACGGCTTCCCGAGTCGCCTCGTCTCTCGTTCGCTCATCGATATGAACGTAGCTTGACCGACGGCGCTTAAAACGGAACTGAATGTGGGCATGGCTTCGTGTTTAGTCCCGTGAATCTCGACGTACACTCCGTGATACCTTTTATGGATATCGCCCGCGTCGTATAACGCCGTCGCGCCGGTATACGGATCACTTTCGTCGATCGAGTTGAACTGCAGAAGCGGATCCAAAAAGACGTTCAAACCGTACTGATTTCCGTATAAACCAAACAAGCAATCCGTCTCGTGCGTTTCTCCGTTCTCGTCTTCGGCGCAAAACTCGTCGTTCACTTTGTCCTTGTAGTTGAACTCCAAACAAATACCATATCTCTCTCCTAAATTTTCCACCGTCCAATATTGATCGATTACATCTTCGCCGCACTCCAAACCGAAGAACTCGCACTTTCTCACCATCGACTTCATGAACGTTTTGTTCGCGGCGTCTGAATACCTCTCCACTCCGCCCTCTACGATTTTCTCCATCTTATCTCTGCTCAATTCAGCGTGGTTCGGGCAAAAAATAATCGCCGGCCATCTCGCGTTTCTTCGTTCTTCGAATTGTATGTTCGTAGCGAACGGGTAGGACCGATATTCGGCAACGGTTTCGTTTATCAAAAACAACATCGTACCAAAGCTGGCAAAAAGTACAAGGCCGATGATGAACCTCGTCCAAAGAGGCATAGACGTATCGAACCAGACGTATTCGAGTCCATCCGCGGATAGTCCAGACACGTGCGCCTCGAGCACGTCTTTCAACGACTTGACGCCGGCGCCGTCGTTCTCCGATGATGATCCCCCTTTTCCATCATTTTCCTTCTTCAATGCGTCCTCCTCCTCTTGTTCTTTTCTCAATTCTTCCTCGTCGTGGATGTCCACGCCCAACTTTTTCTCCAATCGCGCCAGGCGAGTCGCCAGAGATCTCTTCGTCAGCGCGGGCATTTCTTGTGTTGCTTTCTTCTTCTTCTTCTTGTTATTAATACATATCGCGCGCCGCGCGCAGCACAAACGTTTTTTGAAAGAGAGAGAGAGAGAGATATTTTTTTTTTGCCTTTGAACTGGGCGTCCCAGGGGATATCTGTATATGTAGTACTGTATACATATCATCGTTTTGGTGAGTCATCATCGGAGACCAGTCTCACATCATCCACATATCCAAAACAAAAAAAAAAGGAACCAAAAACGAAAAAAGGCAAATAAAACTGTGTTATTTGATTGGATTTTTCCGCGAACGAACACGCACAACAAACACGCACACGGCGCGCACACACGCACGTATCCGCAAACGTCAAAATAAAAACCTTTGCAAAGTCTCTCGAAGACAAATACGCGTCGTCTTTTCTTCACAGAGAAAGGAGAATTCTCGATTTATAATAACAATACTAAGAGAGAGAGAGAACACTTTATCACACTGTTCGTGACCTAAGTGCAAAACACAACAGAATAAGAGAAGACGAGAGAAGAGCTCTATCTTGTGTACATTGTCTCCCCGGAGAGATATAGTTTTTTATCTGGATCTCCTCGTCGCGTTTCGGTAAGCACGCGCACGAAAAAGAGGACGTAGCAAAAAGACGACGCGATGGCGAAACCGTCGTCGTCGTCGTCGTCGGATGCGGCAAAGAAGAATGAGAAGAAAGAACGAGACACCAAAGCGACGACGATGATGATGACAAAAGCGGAGTCGAATCCGGACCATTACGCCTCCATAAAACCGTACATCAACGAACCGCTGGAAAAGATAGTTCCACCGGAACGACCGCGCACGAGTAAAGAGGAGATGTACAAAGTGCCGGGGTTTAAGAATAAAGATGGATCGGTCAGTTCTGGAGGCGTGGCATCTATTCACGTGAAGCAGAACGTCGCGCAAGCGTTGGCAACGTTGAGACACACGTTCACGGTGTGCGATGCGACTGCTCCGGACTGCCCAATCGTGTACGCCTCGGATTCGTTTTTGGAGATGACTGGATATCCGTCCGAAGAAATCATCCATCACAACTGCAGATTTTTGCAAGGAAAAGATACGGATCCAGAGAGCGTGAAGAAGTTGAGAGATGCGGTGAAAGCTGGGGAGAGAGTATCGGTGAGATTGTTGAACTATCGCAAAGACGGGACGCCGTTTTGGAACTACCTGACGATTGCGCCGGTGAAGTTGGCAGACGGGACCGTAGTAAAATACATCGGAGTCCAAGTAGACGTGACGGATAAGACGGAAGGGAACGTGGCGCCCTCAGTTTTGAAAGACAGCGATGGGTTTCCTTTACTGGTGAGATACGATGCGCGGTTAGCTGCGCAGAATTTGGGCGCGTTTACCGAGGTGGAAGAAGCCGTGTTGAGCGCCACCGGTTTAAAGAGCTCAAAGTCGTTCGACAACGATGAACAAGGTTTAACCAGTCGTAGTGGGATGGATATGGCATCTACGTTAGAACGAATCCAGGAATCTTTCGTTATTACCGATCCGAGTTTGCCGGATCATCCAATCGTGTTTGCCTCGGACGGTTTCTTATCGTTTACGGGATACACCCGAGAGGAGATTTTAGGACGAAACTGTCGGTTTTTGCAGGGAAAAGACACCGATCAAAACAGCGTGAAAGCTATACGAGATGCGATCGATGCTGGAAGTGAAGTGACGGTCAGATTACTAAATTATACGAAAAATGGCCGTCCATTTTGGAACATGTTCACGTTGGCGCCGGTGAGAGACGACGAAGGCAAAGTGAGATTCTTCGCCGGAGTACAAGTAGACGTCACCGTCTACGACGACGACGGGACAGAAAGAACAGTGGCGTCCTTTGATAAAACCGAAGCCGCGGAGAGAGAACAAGAGGAGTACTCCAAAAAAGCCGCCTCGAACATTGCCACGGCAACGAACAATGACGCCGCGGATAAGTTACCGTGGGAAGATCTACTCGGCAGTTTGAACGGTCCAAAACCACACAGGATGGGCGAATGCGAAAGAGAGTGGAAAGCGTTGATCGACGTCGTGAATTCGGCGGCATCAACCGGGAAAGCAAAGGCCGCGGCGGAAGCAGGTGAGAGACAGCTCACGTTGGCGGATTTTAAGCCAGTGCAACGAATCGGCCAAGGCGACGTCGGATCGGTCCATCTCGTTACGCTCAAAAGACGAAACGACACTACTCGACAAGGACCAAATAGCAAAACAACCGAAACAAAAACAGAAACGACGAAAAATGAAGTAAACGGCATCGACGACGAAGAGAAACCGCTTAAGTTTGCCATGAAGGTGTTAACGAAGCAAGAGATGATTGAGCGAAACAAGTTACATCGTCTGCGAACCGAATCGACCATCTTACAAATGTGCGACCATCCGTACTTGGCAACTTTGTTCACCGCGTTCCATTCTGAAACGCACGTGTACTTTTTGATGGACTATTGTGAAGGCGGTGAATTGTACGAATACGTCCAATCGCAACCCGGGAGACGATTGCCAGAGAAACACGCCAAGTTTTACAGCGCGGAAGTCTTGCTCGCGTTACAATATTTGCACTTGTTAGGCTTTGTGTATCGTGATTTGAAACCAGAAAACGTTCTGTTACGAAGCAACGGGCACTGCGTGATTACCGATTTTGACTTGTCTTTTGTGGCGTCGAGTCGACCACACATGGTCATGAAGGATGAAACGCCGAAATGGAGACCAATCGACCAAGCGCTCGTCACCGCGAAGAAGAAGCAAAGTAGTAGTAGTAGTAGTAGTAGTGGCAGAGGCAACGACGGAAAGAATAGTTCCTCGTCATCCGCTCCGGCTGCTGCTAAAGGAGCAAAGAAGAACAACAAAAAATCCGCTTCGCTCTCGAAACCACCAAAGTTCAAGTCTGGCACGCAAAATCCACTCTTGATTGCGGAACCGTTCGCGTTTACAAACTCTTTTGTCGGTACCGAGGAGTATTTGAGTCCAGAAGTTCTTTCTGGCGCCGGACACTCCGCGCCGGTCGATTGGTGGGAACTCGGAATTTTCATCTACGAATTAGTCTACGGCACGACGCCATTCAAAGCAAACAGGCGCGAACAGACGTTTGAAAACATCATGCACAAACAGCTCGCGTTTCCGGAGCGCCCGGAAGTTTCGCAAAGCTTGAAAGACATAGTGACAAAATTATTAGAGAGAGATCCGACGAGGCGATTGGGAACGTTTGGCGGCGGGGAAACTATCAAATGTCACGACTTTTTCGGCGACATAAATTGGGCGTTGATTCGGTGGGAAACACCACCTTACGTCCCAGCGGATGCTGCGGCAGCGGCAGCAGCGGCAGCTGCAGCGAAAGGAGATGACTTCCAGGGATAAAAATAGAAGGCATCATCTTCATCGACAAAAATGTATTTAATCATCATCATCATTGAACCATCGGCGCTTTTTCTTAACATCATCGAAAATTGATTTTAACGACCATACAAGTACAATACACACTAACAGCAAAACCGTAGTAACGCGCTACTTCTAAAAAAACTAGCTAGGCTCGTCGCTTTCCTGCGCTACTTTTTAAATCGGCGGCACGAACGGCTCGTCCGGTTCGTCGTCGATATCGTCGCCCGCCAATTCTTTGACCAATGGATGCTTCTTCAACTTTGGTTCTAACGTGACTATCCTATTGATTAATACTCTCGCTCCTTCTAAATCCGCACGACATTGCACTTTCAAAGACGCCCAGTTGAACATGACGTCCACGCTTTCCGGATGGTGGGTCAGCGCGTTCAAATAATACGCCTCCGCCTTGTCGATTTCCCCTCGCTCTTGCAACAACATCGCGATGTTATTCGACGCGTCTAAATGAGTTTTATTCGAACACGTCAAAGTCTTCTCGTACTGTTCGATCGCTTTCTCTGGCATCTCTAAAGTTTGATACACGTTGCCTAGCGCGAACTGCGCGTCCGCGTCGGAAGGATTCTCCTCCGCTTTCGTCTTAAAAAATCGAACCGAGTTCTCCACGATATCCTCGAACGCTTTGTGAATAGTTTCTGGAGGATACTTTGCCTCGTCCAAAGCGACGCGTCGAGCGGCTTTGAGACCTTCGAAAGAAGTTTGCCGAGAGACGCGAAGGATGTCTTCTGGCGATCCTTTCGGCGCGAACGGACTGTTGCTGTTGTTGTTGTTGTTGTTATTATTGGCGTCGTCCGCACTCGCACTCGCACCCGCGCTGCCGCTGCTTCGTTGTCGTCGTCGTCGTCGTTGGTGAAGATGAAGACGAGAAGAGCTTGAAAAACGCTTCGAAGAAGGTTCTGTCGTCGTCGTCGTCGTTGCGGTTGCGCTTCTTCGTTGACACCGCGCCATCGTCAAATGCGTCGTCATCGATGTCGTCGTCCTTGTCGTCGTTATGGTCGCCATCATCGTCGTCGTCGTCGTCTTCGTCGTCGTCGTCTTTCTTTATCTCGTTCGCGGGGAGCGAGAAAGTGACAAAAAGGGCGAAAAGTGGATAAAAACAACTAACAAACGTTTCTCATCGCTTCATTCCACTAAAAACGCACGCGCGCGCGTTGTTCTTGAGACGAGAGACATTTGATAGAGAGAAAAGCACGCGCTCATCGCATCTTCGCCAACATGTTCTCTTCATCACCTTCTTCTTCTCTTTCTCCTTCTTCCTCTTCTTCTTTCTGCGCGGCGGAGACGAGGACTTTGAGAACGAGGACGGCGAAAGCTTCGAGCAGACGACGTCGACATCGACGTGGTGGTGGTGTCCTCTCCCCGCTGAAGGCAGCGGCGACAGACAATAACATCAACAACATCGATGCAAAAACAACGCCTCCTCCTCTTCTTCTCCGCGAGAGCGAGTCCATGAGCGACTTTTGCGATGCACCTTTGTCTAAGATCGATTTCAAAAGTCGCCGGTTTCAGATATTTTCAAAGTTTCCAAAGGGAGAGAATAACAGTCGATTGGTGTTTGCAATGTCCGGCGAGTTGCAAACTCGAAACGGATTCGAAGGACACACCGCGCGCTTTCGACAAATCCCGGATTTTATGTATTTAACGGGAATTAACGAGCCGGATTATTTTTTGTTGTCCACGTGCGGACCGAACGAAGAGGACGTGAAGACGGTAATATTGTGCCCGAGAAAGACGGAACAGATGAAAGTCTGGATGGGCGCGGGAAGAAGTACGGAGGAGATTCGAGAGAAGACGATGTGCGACAGGTGCTTTTACGTGGACGAAATCGATGAGGCGATGGAGTATTTGAAATCCAATTCGGATAATAGCGATAGCGGAAAAAGAAGTAGCGAGAGCAGCAGTGGCAGTAGTAGTACTAGTACTAGTGGTAGTGGCAACAAAGGAAGAAGGGCGTTTAAGATTGCGCACTCGACGGTTGTGTTTGTCGCGCCTGAACTGGACGACGTCGCATTGAAAAAACGATTGCAAAGCATCGATGCGTTCGTAGATTCGGAAACGTGGGGACCTTCCATCAGCGGGAGCGCGACGTCTTCTGATTTTCGTTTCGATTACGTGGCGTTGCCGGATAAAATCGCACGACAAAGAGCGATAAAAACCAAGGAAGAAATTGAGAGAATTAAACGCGCCAATGATGGGTCCTCGGACGCCCACATAGCGATGTGGCAATTCTCGAAACCAAACGAAACGTACGAGTTTCAGTTAGAAGCCGAGTTTATCGCGGCGGCGACGAAACGGAACTTGCGCGAACTCGGGTACCCGTGCATCGTAGGAAGTGGTAAAAACGCGGCAATCTTGCATTACGAGGAGAATAGCGCGTTGTGTAAGGAAAAAGAAATCGTATTAGTCGATGCCGGCGCAGAGTGCGACGGGTACACCGCGGACATCACCAGGTGTTTTCCAACCGACGGAAAGTTTACCGAAGACGCCAAGTTGCTCTACAATGTCGTCTTAGACGTGCAACTCGATGCGATTGAACGATACACAAACGGCGCTCTGTGGGCGGACATCGCTCGACAGGCAAAATTAAAAACTATTGAAGGATTGCAAAAGAAATTAGGCGTTGTGAATGCGGATGCGGATTTAAACGAGGCTTTGGAAGCTGGCATCTCAGAAGTGTTTTTGCCGCACGCGTTGGGACACTATCTCGGTTTACAAGTTCACGACGTGGGGCCGAACGCTGGGACGCCGTTACCTGTAGTGTTGGAAGTTGGTAACGTGATCACGTGCGAACCGGGGGTATACTTTGTCGAAGATTTATACGAGAAAGCGTTAGCGAATGAGAAACAAAAGAAGTTTTTGAACAGAGAAAACATCGAACGGTTCGCTAAAGTCGGCGGCGTGCGCATCGAAGACAATATTTGGGTCACCGAGCAGGGGCCGGTCAATTTAACGCGATGCCCGAAAACGGTGGAAGACGTCGAAGCTGCGTGCGCTTCTTCGTCGTGAAAGAGGAGAAAATGAATAGTTGTGTGTAGTTACTATTTTTGTACAGTTTCACATTCTTTACAGTAGTTCACCACGGTAGTATTTCGCGCTTTTGCTATTTACATTGGTATTCTTATTGCAGCTAAATTATTGTGGTGTTGATTTTTTCTAAACGTTGTTGCTCGGATCATCTTCTTCCTTGACTTGTTGCAAAGGCACTGGAGATCTCCGTCCACTGGGACTTTTCCCAGTATCGTAATCGCTCGGACGACTCGAGGTATCTCCGTCTCCAACATCTCCGCCATTAGCCGCGGCGAGATTCTCTACCATTTCTGACGTGTCCACCCCGAGCTCTTCCAACTCGGCTAAATCCATCTTACCCTCGGCCACGGAAGTCTTTCTAAAAAATGCCCCGGCGGTTTCAATTTCCGAATCTCTGGGCATGTGCTCTTTCAAAATAGCCTCGACGCCCATTTTTGCAATCGCGAATTCTCTCCTCTGGTTTTCGTCTTGGATGCTCTCTTCCATGTTGGCGATGATGGACATGTGTTTCTTAAACACCGCGGAGGTTGACCTGGGTAACATTACTTTCTTGTTCTTTTTCTTGTCTTGTTTTCCACCTCCAGGAGGACTCATATCTCCGACTCTGTTCTCGTAATCACCCCAGCCGTCTGCGTCATCGTTGTTGTCGTTATCATCGTTCTCGTCGTCTGATTGGTCGAAAGGCGTGTGCCTCGCCGATGGATTTCTCGAGGAAACCATGCTCGCAATTTTCGAAACGACTTCACCGGCGAAAGAGTTCCTTCGGACCGACGGCGAATCATCCATGGATCCTACTCGTTTACCATCCGCCGAAGAAGGTGTCATGATGTTTCCGTCGCTGCCTCGCATCAGCTCTCCTCTTCCTTCGTCATCGTCTTTTTTGTCTTCGCTTCTGGAGGACCCCGGCGCGACATCTGTAAACTGTTGGTTTTTCGTGTCCAATTGTAACCATTTCGGACCTAAATTCGAAATGATCAACATCCCAACCGGCGCGGTTAATATGATTGAAAACACCGCAGTCGTTAATATATCGTTGCCCCATTTCACCCACTCGTCGTAATTCTCTTCGCCGCTTTTACTTTTCAAAATGCTTTCCAACGGGTCGCTCGCTAGCGCCGCTTGCACCGTCGCCTTCGGCAACCACGACAACGCGACAAACGCTCTCTCTTTCAAATTCAAATCCCCACCGCCGACGGCTAAATACGCGACAGGCAATCGTATGCACAAACCGATGAATAAAAGTAGCATAGATTTTGGAATAGTCGATGCGGTTAAATCTGCAAACTTTACCGCGCTTCCGATGACTCCAAACAGCAACGGTTGGAACAGCGTTCTCCACGCTCGAGATAAATCCACCTCCACGGAATGCGCCAATTCCGGTCTCGGTCCTAACGAGAATCGGTTTCGTTTAAATGGATTAATCGGAACTGGTAACGAGAACGTAGGAATAGGACATCTCCCAGTCGTCCACGCTTTATTCGCGGTGATTCCCATCGCTAGAGATGCCATCGCGCCGCCGCCGCTAAAATCATACTTCCTTCCGAGAAACATCATCGCCATCCCGAGTTCAAACGTCAACAACGATCGTTTCCACGGCTTGTTCCATATTGCCGTCGCGCCTAAAATAACGTATCCAGCGAACGAGCCGACGATAATTCCTAACGCCACGTCAGTTGGCCCGTGCATAATCGTCCATCCTAAATTATTGTGGTCGTCCGATTGAATGGCGAACGACTTCATGATCGTATATCCGGTGATAGCGACGACATCATCAAACGACGCCGCCGCGACAACTAAGCTCGGAATACCTTTCGCGACCCCGTATCCTCTGGCCTGTAAATCAAACATACCCCCAACGACGACTGCTGGCGACACCGCGGCTAAAATAAACCCCAGAGATAACCCAAGAGGCACGCTTAAATTGAACAACGCGGTCGCGACGAGCCCAGTCACGACTGCCTCGCTCAAGCCGGGCATCACCGTTAACCTCGCGGCGGCTAAACCAACCCTCTTAAAAGCGACTAAATCCAACTCCAAACCAGACCGCATTAAAATCACGGACAGTCCAGCCGCTCTCGTCGCCGAGCTCCACTCTTTCGGCAACGCCTCCACCAATCCTCCCGGAACGTTGCGCAAACACAACCCGCTCAACAACATCCCGAGCAGCGGCGGCACGTTCATAAACTTTGCCATCGTCGCCCCGACGTGCGCAGCGGCCCATATGAATATCAACGAAAATACCGCCCCTCCGGGTATCACGATGTTATCTTTCTCCTCGCTGTTTACGTTCGGTAATAAAATGTCCCCCAAGACGCAATACAGCATCACCCACGTGATGAAAACCAAAAGAATAGTCGCCGTGCCTTTTGGCACCGAAGGCGCAATCGAAGGAATGTACGCTCGAGCGATATTCGTGGCCGTTTCCGGCGGTTGTTGCTGTTGTTGTTCTTGTTGGCGGTGCTGCAAATCGTCGTTGGGCACCACATCGATGGTATTGTTGTTGTTATCCTCCATCGGTGCGTTTTATTTCTTCTTTAGGTGATTTTGCGCGCGCGCGTTTTTGTTTACTTTTACTCGCGACGGAGATAAAAATGTGTTTTTTTCAATTCGCGATTTTGAGAACAAAAGAAAAGAAACGCGCGCGTCTGCGCACGACGAAAACGACGACGTGTCCAAACTGTCTCTCCTCCTCTGCGTTTCTGTCGTTGCCGTCGGTCGGTTTTAGTTCTCTCTCTCTCTCTCCTGCTTCTATACTTTTGTGGCGAAACGCTTTTTCGTGTCAACGCTTTTTTTTGTTTTTTTGTGTCTTTTGTCGAGTGCTTTTTTTGCGATTTGTGTCTTTTGACCGACCCGTTCGTTCGTGAGAGACTTTGAGATTGGAGAGAGGACACGTAAAAAAAATATCGAGTACTGCGCGGGCGAGAAACAGTTGCTACTATCATATGCATATATCGTATAAATAAAAACACGATCCAAAATGATGAGTGCGATTAAAACCAAGACTTGCTGTTTCCTTCGAATTCTCGCAAACGTTCTCTCAGGCGAAGATTTTCGCGGTCTAACCGCTCCAACTTGTCGTTTAATTGTGCTTTGATTTTTCGTTCGGATTTTAGGAGCGACTCGGCGTCGACGCGAGCTCTCTCGCAGACGTCGAGTTTGGATTGTAAGGAGGCGTGCGCGTCGACGACGAGACGAGCATCTGAACGAATTTGGTTCGCTTCTTCTCGAGCTTGCGCTAAGAGCTTTTCTAGTTCCGCTATTCTTTTGTTACCTCCATCTTCTCCTTTGTTGCCGGACGTCGACGAAGGTTGAGGGGTCGACGGCGTCGGCGCCGCGCTCTTTGTGCTCTTCGGGAACTCGCTCGGTAACTTGTACACTTGCAAATCGTTCCCGCACGATCCGTTGTAACCTCCAAACGTCATCAGAACGGATTCTTTACCGTCCGTAGATTCAAAACTCACCGCACTCATGCCTTCACCGACAAATTTTGGACTTTCAAATTTCATAAAATCGTCGTCGTCGGACGTGATCCACTTCACTTCGTTCAAATCTAAAACCGCGGTTTCCAGCACGCCGTTTTGGTTGTTCCCACCTCCAATGATTAACGCGTAACGATCGTTCTTTAACGAGGCCACGCAATGACCGGCTCGAGCTAATGGATTTTGATGTTGTTGTTGTTTACTACCGACGCCGCTGCTCGCGGTATTGTTGTTTGAAGAGGAAGTAGCGGATACCGCCTTCCATTTCCCACTGGACACGTCCAAGGCGTACAAGTCGTCGAAACATTTGAAAGAGGCGCCGGTACCGCCAAAAATAATCATCTTATCGCGCCCCCACGGAATGGCGACGTGCTCAGCTCGCGCCGCGGGAGTTACGAAATTCGCCGACGATGTCGCTTTATTATCCTTTTGATCCTCCGCGCTACTGTTATTACTATTGATTGTGTTTTCATCGCACGCGACCCAACTCATAGTTTTAAAGTCCAAGCGCCAACAGTCGTTTAAGTATCTTCTATCCTCGTCTTCGCCACCGAATACGACGACGTCGCCGTCTTTTCCTACTTTCGTGACGGACATACCTCGTCGAGCGCACGGACCTCTTTTCCCTTTTACGTGCACCGGAATCCACGCGCCCTTGACGACCCCGACGCCATTTTCGCCTCTCGCTGCTCCCAAAGAAGAAGAAGATGATGATGAAGTTTCTTCCATCAAAACCAATCGAAACACGGCTAAATCGGTATCGTTGGCCCTCTTTGAACTCTTTGAAAATTTACCTCCGAACGAATACGTGTACCCGTCTTTCAAAGTGATCAAGCGGTGACCACTAATCGGCGCTAAGCTCTCCTTCTCTTCCTGCTTAAAATTCTTTCCCCACACTTTTTCGTCTTCCGTGTATTCCATCTTACTCCATCTTTTGGTGGCGACGTCGAACGCGTACGTATCGGAGACGAACCGCCCTCGGTAACACCCGCCGGAAACAATCATTTTCGATCCGTCGCCGGTCAGCGTCGCTCCGTGTTGATATCTCGGACACGGCGGTTTAGACGACGACGACGAAGAAGAAGAAGAAGACGGAGAAAGTAAACTCGACGAACTTTCGCAACCTAAGGTTTCCCACCTTCCTCTTTCCATCGCTTCCGCCCACTTTGCCACTCTCTTCACCCGCGCGCACGCGCTCGCGTTGTTACTATTCATCCTCTCTTCCTCCGTCATCGCTTTACCAAAGTTCTCCTTTATTTCCAACGTTTCTTCATCGATTGCTTCCCACCAGTTCTTATCTTCCTCTTCGAGCAATTTCACGTACAATCGCATGGCTTCAAAGTTGGACATTTTCCCCAGGTTCGCCCACGTCTCGTATTTCCCTCTTTCCTCTCGCGTCATCGTCCATTTACTCTTGATTTCCGTCGGTCCGTGCAACGCTTGCGATTTCAACGCGTACAGTAATAATCTCGTCTCGTCCGTGAAAGTGGACTCTAAGTGTGGGAGTTTCGCGACTTTCGTAGCCGCGTGGAATCTGTTGTTACGGCGTGTGTTTTGTTTAAGAGAGAGAGAGAATATAATAATGAGATCCCGTTACGATATTATTTGGAAAAGAAAAAAAGAAGACGAAGAGAGAAATCGAGAGAGAACTTATTTAAAAACGCGCCGCGATAAAAAAAAAACAAAGAACGAACGCGCGCACTTGTCCGGGTACGCCAGCGTGGCCATTCTTTTTGTTGTTGTTGTTGTTGTTGTTCGTGCGCGAAAACAA
>Ga0255765_1000426_pt1 | contig 56403 bp, 39 predicted proteins | sample 041ome_8_FD_179965 | JGI IMG/M metagenome (GOLD analysis project Ga0255765, IMG submission 179965) | Coastal salt marsh microbial communities from the Groves Creek Marsh, Skidaway Island, Georgia - 041407BS metaG (version 2) | ecosystem: Environmental > Aquatic > Marine > Intertidal zone > Salt...
AGCGTCGTGCCTTCGCGCTTACGGAAACCTAAAACGTATTTTAAAAATGTTATCGTAGACAAAGTATACACACATTCTTACTATTATATATGCATCAAATTAAATTAACCCGCGGTGTTCGTGGAGCGCTGCGCGCGCGATGGTTTTGCTGCTTTTTGTTTCGTTGACTCTTTGTTGGTTTACATCTCACATGGTGTCGTACACGGAGGAGGCGCCTTTTTTCGCGTCCTTCGGCGAAGCGGCGTCGCCGTCGACGTCTTTTCCTCCAGATCGGAAGAGTTTGGCGAACATTTTTTTCAAACCGCTCGGGCCTTTGGGGTCTGCTTTGCCGTTTAAGTGTTCTTGGCTGCTCGAACGCTTCACGGCGACGACTTTATGTTGATCGTCTTGTTTTGACGCCGCGGCGCCGGAGTCTGTTTTTTGCGCTGCCGTTTGCGGCACGAACGGGGCGGATTTGGAAGAAAGTGTCGGTGGTACAAACGGTGGAGCGGATGGTTCGAGTTTTTTCGTCGTTGTCGTTTTCGTCGTTTTTTTCGTTGCTGTTGTCGTTGTCGTTGCCTGTTTTGACTTGGCTTCCGCGGACGTCCTCTTCTTCCCGTCAAAGGCGGTTTTGGTGTTGCTATTGTTGTTACTACTTTCCGTGCTCGCTCGAGATTTGCCGAAAGAACTTTCCGCAAACACTGATCCATCCACGTTCTTCTTGGTCATCGCGTTGGTACTCAATTCGACCACGTCTGATTTTCTTCTCCAGTTGTCCACTTTATCGCTCACGTGGTCCCCGGTGGCCCACTTGCGCGACCGGTGTTCCTCCAACGACCTTCGGGGAATCTCGTTCGGACATCGCAACTCATCGATAGATTTACGCTCGCCGGATTTTGAAACCACAAAATTGTCTTCATTCATCAATCTCTGATTCTCTTGGAATTCGTGCGCATCGAATCTACGCTCTGGCACGCCCGATCGGTTATTCGAGCTGGACGACCAAAACGACGTGAACTCGAAAGGCTGCAAATATTTATGTCCGTAGACGAATCTTCCAGATGGCAAATGCGTGATCGGAATAGCGTCCAGTGACATTGGCGGAGCGGAAACCTTTATCGCCGCATCTTCACCACCCGCAGCGCTGCCTTCCTTACCCCAATTGTACGGCCTCGCCTCGTCCATCGATTGCCTGGACGTCATCGGATCGCTCGGTTTGTGCGTAAACTTTTGATCTTGCGATCTCGGATCCGTGCTCGCCCTTCTCTGCGAGATCGCTTGAATTGCTCCCATACCTCGAACATCTTGTGAATGCCTGTGCGTCACTCTGCTACCCTGATCTCCGCTCAACGGCCACCTCGACGGACTCTTATTCCCGATTCTCGAGCAAAACGCAACCAGCGTCCCGTCCGTCCCGTGCCCGAAACTCAACGGCGCCGAATGTTCCGTCGCCGCACAAAACACCCTCCTGGTGACGCAATCTAAAACAATAAACGAAAACTTATGCTGCGTCCCGAGCTCTTTACACATCTCTTTCAAAGACACCGCCCGTTGTCTCAAGTCGCTGTGTTTATCTCTCACGTGGAAGAACTTATCCGCCAACACGTCCACTTTCAACGAGTCCGAGTGTAAAAGAAACGCGGCGTCGTGATATTCCGCGTGTTGCACTTTATCCGTCTTCGACGCGCGAATAAAACCTCCGCCTGGGTATATCGCGCGCTCGAACGTTTCCGCGGGTAAAGACTCAAACGCGTGCGTGACGCGTTTTCTGTTGTTTTTTCACACATTTACACACAAAACACACACAATGAGGATAAAAAAAAGAAGAAATTCGCGGTGAGTCATCATCAAAATCATCGAACAAAAACGAAACTAAACGCCCGCGATCGACGCCCGATCTGCGCGCAAACCGACTCTTCGCGATCGTCCACCCGTTCTCACTCTACCGCGCGCGCGAAAAAGCGAGCGAGCGAGCGAGAGTCAAGCAGCGCGACGATGTAAGAATATAACGAGAAGAAGACACAAAATTGGAAAAAATAAGACGCACTTCACTTCCTCCGGGTCGCACTCTTTCGCCGGCACGCACGCCGCGAACAAGCACTGATGCTTCTTATTAGTAGTGGTGGTGGGGTTACCACTCCCTCCTCCTCCTCCTCCTTCGGTGCTGCCGCTGCGATCGATCGATCCTCGCCACGAGTCCGAAGAAGCGCGCATCGTGTGCGTTTACCTTTTTTTTTAATGAGGGCGAAGAAGATATTTTTTATTCGTTTATACGTATTACGTTAAAACTCGTCGCGCGGATGCGAAGCTACGCGTTGTTTACTATTATTATTTTGCCTTCGTTCGTTCTCTCCTCGTTCATTCACACTCTCGCTCTCTCGAGAACAACCTGGACGACTTTCTCGGCGTCGTTGTCTCCTCCTCCTCCGTTGTTGTTGTTGTTTCGGAAAACGGTCACGCGAGCGGTATCGCCGACGTTTTCTTTCTCGACCAAAGCGACGAGCTCGGCTTCCGTGGAGACGGGTTTGTCGTTGAATTTAACGATCAAGTCGCCGGCGGTGATTCCACCGAGGCCGCGACGTGTTGGGAGTAAACCTGCTTTTTCCGCGTTGGTTCGCTCTTTGCCGGCGATGAAACCTTGGATGAGAACGCCGGGCGCGTCGTTTTTGTTTAGAGCTTTTTTCACCGCGTCGTCGGCGAAAACGATGTTTAAGGAAGGGAAATCGAGGACGGCAGAACCATCGTCGATATTGCCGTTACCTTTCTTGGAGTTTTGGATGAGTTGATCCGCGACGCGTTTCGCGACGTCGACCGGGATGGCGAAACCGACGCCTACGTTTTGCCCGGTATTCGTGAAGATGGCGGCGTTCACGCCAATCAGTTTACCGTCCGCGGAGACGAGCGGTCCACCACTATTCCCAGGGTTAATCGCGGCGTCTGTTTGCAACGCGCCAGAAACGAACGAACCTGGGAAGGTTTCCACCGAACGATTTTTACCGGAGATGATCCCAGTCGTCAGCGTGTGATCGAAACCGAACGGATTCCCGATGGCGAGCGCGATTTGTCCAACTTTTATTTCTTCCGCGCTCGCGCCAAACTGTACGGGCGTCAAAACGCCTCGTTCGCAGTTTATTTTCAAAACCGCGATATCTTTAGATTTCGCGTAACCAACTAATTCGCCCGGGTACACCTTCGATTGGCCATTCGGAAGCTCCACGGTTACTTTCGCCACCTCCCCTATCTCTCTCCCTTTCGGTATCGCCGATATCGCGCTCGACACCACGTGATAATTCGTAACGATGTACCCATTCTCGCTGTCCCAAACGATCCCAGACCCGTTCCCTTCTGGCACGATGGCTCCTGCTTGCGCTTTTTGCCCTCCGGATTGCGACAAAAGCGTCACGTCGACGATGTTCACGCACGCCTTGGACGCGCGCGCGAACGCTTCGGTTATTTGCTTCTCTTTCTCGCTCAACTGCGTGGGTGCGGAGACGAATCGTTCCGGCTGCGGCACCACCGGATCCGCCTCGCTTTGCTCTCGCTGTTCGCAGAGAAGACAGATAAAACTCGTTCCGCCGACGAGAATTGCGTCGCGACGCGTCGTTTTCTTCCTCGTCGTTTTCTTCTCTTCATCATCATCATCTTCTTCTTCTTCTTCTTCTTCTTCTTCCAAAGCGTCGTCGTCGTAATCGTAATCGTCCCGACAGTTACCAGAAGAAGATGATGAAGAAACAACGCTCACTCGAGAAGAGCGACGAAAAAAACACCTCCCGCTGGTCGAACAGCGCGAAGAAAACGAGGACCTCCCGCGACGAGTCGCGGCACCAACGACGATCGACGACGTCAGCAGACCGGCGCTTCTTTCCAACGTCATAACGTGTGCTTTTCTTTCTTTTTGTGTTAGATTTTTTCCCCACTTTTCTTCATTTTTTGTGGGGAAAAAAAAGCGCATCGGCGTATCTTCTCTTCGTATCAGACAGATAAAGAGAGAGAGAGAGAGAGAGACGCAGATCTCCGTGCTCTCGAAGAGAGAGAGAGAGAGAGAGTATTTTCTTCTTCTTCTTCTTCTTCTTCTTCTCTCTCCCCTCTTTTGGTTGGTCGTTGGGATTTCTTTTTCCACGCGTATACATCTCATCAACTCATCAGAGTAACGCATTGTTTCTAAAAATGGAACCACCGGCTTTTAACGTCGTTCGAAGAGGAGGAAAAGGGCGAAGGCGCGAAGACGGGTTTTTGATTTTACCGTCTTTGCTCTTTTTCGTTCTTCTTTTCGCCGCTTTGGCGATGATGGCGCTTTGCTGTTGTTCTGTCGTCGCGGACGGCCACGGTGGCTTAGTTGGTGAACCGAATGGTGGAAGTGGTCTCTTCTCATCATCGACTTCTTCGCGTCCGAGGAGGACGCTTCAACAGACCAACGCCGAGGAAAACGACGACGAGAAAACAACGTCCTCCATAGAATTATACGTCATGATTCCGTTCGTGTGTGGTTTAGTTGGATACGTGACGAACGTTTTGGCGTTGAAGATGACGTTTTATCCGCTGGAGTTTTACCCGCGGTGTTTAAAGTTTGCGCAAGTTCCCGGGCAACCGTTTGGGTTGTTGGGCGGGTGGCAAGGCATCATACCGTCCAAGGCGGGGAAGATGGCGGAGATTTTGGTAGATTTAATGACGGAAAAGTTGATCGACGTGAAGGAGACGTTCGCGAAATTAGATTCGCACGAGTTTGCGCACGTGTTGAAGCAACCGATGAGGGTGAAAGTGAGAGAACAGTTCGAGGAGGTGATGACGGAAAACGCGCCGGATTTGTGGTTGACGCTGCCGGAGTACGTGAAGAATGAAATCGTGGAAACTGTGATGGAGAGATCGCCGTTGTTTTTAAAGACGTTGATCGACGCGTTGAAAGAGAGGGTGTATGAGGTTTTAGATTTGAAGAGTATGGTCATACGATTAGCGGAAGATAATAAGGATAAAGTGGTGCAAATGTTTAAAGACGTCGGCGAGAGCGAGTTTCGATTCATCGAGGTGAGCGGTTTGTATTTCGGCTTTTTGTTCGGTTTAGTGCAAATGGGCGTGTTTTACATCGTCGATCAAAGTCATCCGGAATATGGGATATGGTTGCTGCCGTTATTTGGATTCGCGACGGGGTATTTAACCAATTGGGTCGCGTTGACGGTGATTTTTAAACCGGTTGAACCGATACATTTCTTCGGCGGGTGTTTCACGTTGCACGGCGTGTTTTTGAAACGACAGGTGGAAGTTTCCGCGGAGTTCTCCAGATTAAACTATTTGCACTTTTGCAACGCGCAAAATTTATGGGACGAGATGATGCACGGAACGTTCCGAGCAAAGTTTGAGAGCTTGATTCGAAAATCGTCCAGGGAGTTTTTTGATTCGCAAGCCGGCGTAACCGGCAAGTATTTGACGAACGAGTTTTTAGGTAAACACGCGTACGAAAAGATCACGGATCAAATGAGCGATTTGCTCGTTAGAGATATCGAGCACATAATTCCGCACAGTTTCGAGTACCAGGACGAAGCGTTAGAGATTGAAGTAACCGTGAGCGAGAGGATGGGCGCCTTGCGATCGGCGGAGTTTGAGAGAGTTTTGCACCCGGTGTTTGAGCAGGATGAAATTAAATTAATCATAGTCGGAGGCGTTTTAGGCGCCGCGGTTGGCGTGATCCAATATTACGCCGCTTTCGGGGGATCTTGAGTATTCACCAAATCGTAAATCGTAGTTGTAAAAAATGTAGTAGAAGAATGTGCTTTCGCGAGAGGCGAACGATTAGTAGTAGTGAGTGTGTATCGATGCATCTTGGTACGTAAATTTGGAATCCTCATTACATCCTCATTTTCTCTTCGGTTATTAAAACTAAAACTCGTCGTGAATCGGCGGTCTCGTCGGGTCCAACTTTGTTCTCTCCGCGATGAATTTAACAAACGAAGCTAAATCTTTTCTCTCGTCGAACTCTTCGTGTCTCGGCTTATCTCCGCTCTTGTAGAAATAAATGGTCGGGTAGGATTTGATGTGGATACCTTTCGCCTCGTTCTTAGTCGCGTCCATCTTGGCGATGGTAATCTCGTCGTAATCCCTGTACATCTGCGCGAGTTTATCCCACAACGGCATTAATGCCTTACTCGTTTGGCACCACGGCGCGTAAAAGAACAACATGACGTTTTCGTCCGATTGCGTGACGATTTCATCGAAGGTTCGTCCGACCACGACGGTGGCTTCGTTCGCGCTCGGCGCGCTCTTCGGCGGTTTCTCGGATTTCAAAATCGGCACCAACTTCCCTTTTTCGTACGCATCTACAAACTTGAGTAAATCATCATACACTTTCGACGTTTGCGATGCCATCTCTTCCTCGTATTTCGGGTTTGGAATATCGTTGCCGTCGTGATCCTTGATTGTTTTCATGACTTCTTTTTTCCCTTCGTCCGGTTTTAACGAACCTTTATACGCGTACTTCAAATCGTGCGCGTACAATCTCACCGTCGGCGTATCTTTCGATTTGATGGCAAAAAACGAATACAGCGCCTGCTCGTCGTAACCAACGGAAATGAAGTGCACCTTCCCGTACAACTTGTCCGCGGCTTTCGCAAATTCCGCCTCCAACTTGTCCGCTTCCTCCTCGTTTTGTTGTTTGAACAAAAATACGTTTGTGGCAATCGGCCCTTCAAAGACCCTCTCCATTTGATCCTTCTTCGAAAAGTCTACCACCTTCGGAACCATGTTTGTCGCGATAAACTCTTTAATCTCCTCCAAACTGTTCACGTTTCCTTGAAAATGCGCCGGCTCCGCGAAATCTCGAAACATGATGATCCCCGGTTGTTGCGTCTTGTACTTCTCCGTGGCGATTTTCGAACTCGTCTCCCCGAAATCCAAATGAAAATCATACGCCGCCGCGTGGAAATTATCCAAATGCCCGGTATCGTCGAAGAAACCAACGATACAAACTGGTCTCCCCATCGTAAACACGTGCACATCGTCCACGCCTTCCAACCACGCCGCCGGCTTGTGGTGCGTATTCCTCCTCAACCACTTCCTCAACCCGTCGCTTCCGGCGACGAGCGACCCTTTATACTCCTTCGGTTGCCCGTGACGAAACAAAACCACCTGAGGATACGTCTCCACCTCAAACTCCTCCGCCAGCGCTTTCTCGACCGTCGCGTCCACTTTCCCAAACTTCAGCTCGGAATCGCTGGAAATCGTGTGCGACGTCCCCATCTCGTGAAATTGCTTCAAGAACGATTTCGAGTGCCCGTCCCACGGCGCGTAAAACGTCACCAACACGTGCTCGCTCGACGTGGTGAACCTCTGAAAATTGTCTTTCGTCAAAACCTCCACGTGTTCATCCGTCCCTTTCGTGTACTGATGCACGTTCGGATCCTCGGCGACGTTGATGGCTTCCGGCGCGTCGTCGTCGTCGTCGTCGTCGGAATTGTCTCTTCCTCCTCCCCCGCGGTTCGACGACGACGACGACGACGACGATGATGATGATGGCATTCGTCCTCTCTTCGGCGCGGCTTTCGCGGCTTCCGCGACATAATTATTGGTCCCGAAAAGAGACGAAGAAGAAGAAGAAAAACAAGTGAGCGTCAAGAACAGCGCGATCGCCATCTTCGCGAGCAGAGCGTTGTTGCCTCTCAGAGCTCTTGTTCTTCCTCCTCCTCCTCTCGTCGTCGTTGTTCTTCGACGCGTCGTCATCGTGCAATCCTGAATTTTCCAATCGGGGGAACTCGACGAACGAATGTGAATATTTTTTGTGGGAGATTTTTTCCTTTTTAGGGTTTAGGGTTTAAAAGTTTTCTTCCCCATCGCGAACGCGCATCGTCGTCAGAAAAGAAATGTCGCTGCTGCCGACGACGACGAGTACGACGACGTTCAGAAGAAACGCTTCTCTCTGTTTTAAAACCACCAACAAAACCGCGAGCGCAACAACCACCAAGTTTTTTTCGTCGTCGTCGTCGTCGCGCGGCTCTGTTCCTCTTCTCCTCTCGAGGAGGAGAAAGATGCGACGATTGAAAAATGTCATCCTCTCGTCGTCGTCGTCGTCTTTGGCGACTTTGTGGACCGCGCGATCGCCGGTGCTCTTCTCTTCTCGTCGTTGCGAGAGTAGTTTTTTGAGGAGCGGGCGCGGTGATGGTGGTTTGTTGCGCGGTTTGGGGCGGTTTCACTACTCCGCGCTCGCCGCGACGACGACGACGACGACGGACAACCAAAAATACGAAGGAGAAGATTTCGAAAAAAGACGCGGGAAAAAATTTAATAATACGACTGCAAAGTCGAAGAAAAACGACGCGACGGCGAAGACAACAAAATCGCTTTGGGCGCAAACCGCCTCGGAGGCAATTCCAAACCCAGAGACGCTTTTAACGTATCGATGCGCGGAAAATCTGTCGAACGCGCAAGCGAGCGCGGTGCTCTCGCCGAATCCGTCCTTCGTGAGAGTTTTAGCCGGGCCGGGAAGCGGGAAGACGCACGTGTTAGTCTCGCGCGTGCAACATTTAATTGAGGATCAGAACGTGTTGCCGGAGAATATTTTGTGCATCACGTTTACGAATAAAGCGGCGAAGGAGTTGAGGAATCGTTTGGAAAAAGCGATGGGAGCGGAGGTGAGTCGAGCGATTACGGCGGGGACGTTTCACGCCGTCGCGGCGAGGATTTTGAGGAAGCACGTGGATAAGTTGCACGAAGAGTTGGAGAGAACTTCCGATTTTACGATTTACGACAGCGACGATAGTAAATCGGTGGTGAGAGATATTCTGGTGGAAAAGTTAGGGCAATCGAAAAAGTCAGCCGCGCCGTTGCCGATGAAGAATTTTATCAGCGCTGCGAAGAGTTCGATGAAAACGAGCGTAAACGTAAACGCGAGGACGGCTATGGATTCCGCGTTGAGAATGAAAGCTAGAAAAGGAAATAGTACTAGCAACTTCGATGATGATGATAGTAATGATGAAAGGGGACGGTCATCGATGATGGCTTCATCGTCATCTTCAGGCATCGCGTTACTTCGCGAGCAATTTGATATAGTCTGGTCGGAATACGAGCAAAAGTTGAGAGAGGCGAACTCGTTTGATTTCGACGATTTGCTCTCGACGGTTGTCTATTTGTTTGAAAACAGACCAGACGCGAAACGATACTTACAAAACCGATGGTCGCACGTGCTCGTTGACGAGTTTCAGGACACTTCTTTGGCGCAATATGAAATGATTCGGCATTTAGGTGAGAGAGCCGAGACTCTGTTCGTCGTCGGCGATGCGGATCAAGCCATTTACGGTTGGCGAGGCGCCGAGGTGTCGAACATCCGATCGAGATTTGACGACGATTTTAGGAACGCGCAAACGTTTCGATTGACGACAAATTATAGGTCAACTGCAACCATTGTCTCTGCCGCGAGAGCGGTCATTCAACAATCGGAAATACCGAGCGCGTTGATGTCTTGGGATGCGATTAAGGAAGGCGGACAGGACGTGGCGGTTGTGGAAGCCGGCGACGAAAGAGAGGAAGGTGCATTTATTGCCATGCAAGTGAAACAGATGCTAGAAGACGCGGAAAAGAAGACGGCAAGTAATAATAGGAGTAGTGATGATGATAGCTTAGAAGGATTAAGGAAGAAAGATATTGCGGTTTTGTATCGCACGAATACGCAAGCGCGCGCTTTGGAGGAAGCCTTTGTTCGTGCTGGCGTTCCGCACGTAGTCGTCGGCGACCAAAGTTTTTACGGTCGCAAAGAAATTAAAGATTTGATTGCATATTTGCGAGTCGCATCAAACTCAAGCGATGGCGTGAGTCTTCGACGAATTATAAACACGCCAACGAGAGGCATTGGAGAGAAAACGATAGAGAAACTCGAGGAGTGGGTGAGTCGGTGCGAAGCGCCGTCGCTCGGCGCGGCCTTATTTGATCGCGCATGGGCAACGAATAATAGCAGTGACGACCCAGACCATGCCATCTTACCGTCTGCGAAAGAGATTGGAATAAGTGCGCGCGCGCGCAATTCTGTCCTCGCGTTCGCGAAAACTCTCATAGAGATTCGGAAGACCGCGGATACGGTGACCAACCCGGGGGAGGTGCTTAAAAAAGTCATCGCAATGACTGATTACGAGAACTACGTTAAGGATAAGGACGACGCGAGCGAACGATGGGACCACGTAGCTGAGCTCATCCAACTCGCTACTGATGCAGAAGAAAATCTAGCGGAAAACGATATCGAAGGAGATGGCACGAATGCGGTGAGTAAAAGTCCCAAGACGACTTTAGCCGCGTTCTTGGAAGGCGTCTCTTTACTCTCCTCCTCCGAAGCGACGCACGGCAACGAAACGTTCGACGACGAGGAAGACGAATCGAGAAAAGAACGCGCAGATGCCGTTAAATTGATGACCCTTCACGCGTCAAAAGGTGCCGAATTTGACGTCGTATTCATAGCTGGATGCGAAGACGGATTAACGCCAAGCGCCCGAGCGAATGAAAGCGCGGAAGAACGCGACGAGGAAGTTCGCTTGTTTTACGTTGGCGTAACGCGAGCGAAAAAGAAGCTCTTTCTGTGCCACGCGAGTACTCGCAGACGTTTCGGAAGCAAGCCAGAAGTGCGCACTCGCTCCCCGTTCGTCGATGCTATCGCAGAGGCATTGGGCCAATCAGGAAATTCAAACGTATTGAAACCGAAAGTGCCAAAGTCAGCGAAGCCAGCGAGGAAAAACACTTCTACTTTTGATTGGAAGAAACGCATCGTTGTTGACGTGAACCAAGAGAATATCAACGGCGGAGGTGGCAGTGGGGATGACGAAAAAGCGCGCCGACTCCGTCGCGCTCGCCAATCTGTCGCCAAAGCAACTGGGTTAGACGGGGCAAATTCTATCGAGTTTTGAAAAAAGTTTGTAGCGACGAGAAGCCGCGCGCGAGAAAAACGTCAATCAAATTTCTCTTTGTTCTTTCAAACGAGAATAATGTTGCGACGTTTTTTACTCGCGCTGTTCGTGGCATCACGATCTGTAAGCGCTCAAGTAGTTGCGCCAAGACTCGCGACGAGTTCTCGCGCACACGACGCAGAGATTGTGAAACAACAACAACGTGTTTTGGACTTTATGCCGTGCTCGGAGAGAAAACTATTGTTTCGTCCACACCACGAGAGTTTTTTTCCGGACGACCCAGAAGTGCTTTCGCGACGACGCGAAGCCACCGGCGAGAATGAAGTTGCGCGAAGGATATCGCACCCAGTTGGCGCGTGTTTCACCGCGCGTTTACCTGAAAGCATCGCGAACAACTGCATTCCTGACGTCCTTCTCACATTGGACGATCAGATTTATAGTGCGGATGTTTTTCGAGTTTCGGAGTACGTGGACGTTCATTTCCAATTAGAGCGACCATGCGATTCGTGCGAACTCAAAATTCAGGTCAATTGTCTCTCTGGCGACGTCGAATCTGTCGCCGCGGAGAGATTGAAAACTGTTTTCACGACTGTCTGGATTGAAACGGTTACGGTCAAGCCGACTTTTTTCAACCACGCGGCGACGCTTGCGATTGTTCAAGCGGAAAAGAATTCGAACGAAACTCTCACTGAAGAAGAAAAGTTGGAAATCAAAGAAGGTCTGATAGAAACCACCGTGACGAAGTGGCCGTGTACTGAAGAGAAAGTCGAATGCGATGAAAATGGCGTGCCAACGCACGAGCTGCCGCAAGAGCTGAAAGACAAAATCGAGTACGCCGAATACATCGCCGAAACGATGGAACGCAATAAAACGGTTACGCCGTTCCACGCGGTTCCTGAATTCGTTCGCAACGGCATGAACTCGTATTAACACGAAGTTTTGCGCACAGTGCTTCGCATCTACTTTCTGGGTAATGATAGTATTCTGTTTATTATTATGCCTTTGAATTGCTTTCAATTAATAATTTGTAATAGTACAACTAAACTGACGCGCTTTCCGCGTCTCCTGCTTGCTCTCTCTCTCTCTCTCTGAGCGCCAACATCATGCTAAAAATATTATCGCCTCGCTAATATGCGGCGCTTTTCTCTCACTGCGCCAACAAATACTCCAACGCCTCCTCTTGGTTAAAATTACACTTCGCCAGCGCCCTCTCGGCGTCCTGTTCTAGAAAACCCATCTCCATCAACTTCATAACCTTCGGATCTTTCACCGGTTCTATTTTCTGTTTTTCCTTCGCGTACTTCTCAGTCCACTCCTTCGCTTGCGCGTCAAATTGCGCGCGATTTGAAACGTACATCTTTGCAACCACCGCGTCCTGCGGATCGTCTGGCTCCGCCGCCGCCAACAGCGCTTGCACCGACAACAGCGCCGTCTTTATCGTCAGCGCCGGCGTCCACTGGTCCTTCAGAACGTCCAAGCATATCGCGCCGCTTTGCGAAGAGACGTTCGGATGCCACACTTTGGTCAAAAATTTCATCTTCGGAGGTTCGAACGGGTACGAATTCGTGATGTGAATGTCGACGAGGAACGTGCCTCCTTGGTACGGCGTATCCGACGGACCTGTTGCGTTTTGCGCGCGCGCGCGAGTTCGTTTCACAAAGAGAAGAAGAGAGGATCAGACGACGTATTTTTTTTTCCCGCGTAATAAGAAACGCCAAGCGCCGGTACACGAGAGAGAGAGAGAGAGAGAGGATCCGAAAAATGAGCGAAAGCGCGCCTCGTCCTTCCGCGCAAACGTAGCTTTTGCATCGAAGAAGAATAAGAAGAAGAAGAAGAAGAAGCGCGAGAAAAACGAGAACAATGATTTTGCGATTTTTCGACGATATATGGAAAAGGCACATCTTCATCATCATCAATCCCGGGGAAGAAGAAGAAGAAGCACAAGAAGAAGAGACACACACGACGCACCGGTAATCGTCCCGCGCATGTGTGCCAACGAATCTCCATCGACGAGTTCTACCGATACGCCCGAGGCTTTATCCGAGGCGATTTCGCGCAGTTCTTTCGATAAGCGATTCGTGTCCATGTTCTCTGACTTTTGACGACGCGTTTGTGCGTTTTTGCAAAAGAAGAATTTTTTTTGTGTGCGTGTGTTTAGGGTGTCAAAAGTAAACCCTAAACCCTAAAACCGAGCACCGGGAAAAAAAGTGCTTCGGGAGAAGAAGAGCGAACGAACGAACGCAAAACAACGCGCACGACGCAATATATAATAATGACGACGACGACTTCGACATCGACGAGTTTCTGGCGCTTTTGCCGCGCGCAAAAAAATGTCGCGAGGAGGAGGAGGAGGACTTTTACTACTACTACTCGAACGGCGTTTTCGTCGTCGTCGTCGTCGTCGTCGTCTTTCAGCGCGAAGGTGGGGGCGCTGAAAAATGACGACGACGACGCGTTTAATGATGCTTCTCTCAGCGGCGAGTTCGTACCGTTTGCGATTGAGCTCGCGGAGGCGGCGAATGGCGAGACGTTGAAATATTGGCGCGAGTCGTTCGCGGTCGAGACGAAAGGCGACGAGAGTCCGGTGACGATTGCGGATAAAAACGCGGAATCGGCGATGCGGAAACTGGTCAAGAGTCGGTATCCGTCGCACGCGATATTCGGCGAGGAACACGGGATCGAGTTAGGGGAGAAGAGCGAGGGAAATGGCGATGGTCACGAGTATTTGTGGGTGTTTGACCCCATCGATGGGACGAAATCGTTCATCACTGGGAAACCTTTGTGGGGGACGTTGATTGCGTTGTTGCGGGACGGCGAACCCGTACTCGGCGTGTTGGAGCAACCGGTGCTTAAGGAACGATGGATTGGGTGTAAAGGCACGCAGACGACGTTCAATGGGAATCCAGTTTCCGTTCACGGAGACGAGCAGAAAGCGTTGAACGAAGCGCTGATGTATTCCACGACGCCGCTCATGTTTTACGACGAAAACGAAGTTCGATACGAACAGTTGAAACGGGACGTGAAAATCCCAATGTTTGGCTGCGATTGCTACGCGTACGGTTTATTAGCGTCCGGTTTTTGCGACATCGTCTGCGAAGCGGATTTAAAACCGTACGATTACATGGCACTCGTGCCGATAGTCTTAGGCGCGGGTGGAAAAATGACCGATTGGGAAGGCGAGGAGTTGAAGTTTATCGTCGGCGAAGGCGACGGCGAAAGCTTCCAAGGCGAGGTCCTCGCGACGGCGAGCGAAAGATTGTGGAAAGAAAGCTTGGCGAGTTTGAAGCGTCGATGATTGATCGATGAGACCGCGTGAGCGTAAAGAGAAAAACGCGTCGCGTATTAGATTTTTAAATAGCGATGATTTAGTAATACGATAGAAGCCGGCGTGTAGTCTTTGACGCGTACGTTGTTAACCCCTCTCTTTCTCTCGCATAAAAACACCGGAGAGGGAACGCTCTCCGACGAAAATAAGCGGAAAAAAAGTGCAAAAATCGTTACTTTTCTGTTTCACACCAACAGCGAGAGTCAACTCTTATTATACGCACAAAACGAACGGAGAATATAAAATAGCTCGCGAAAATGGTCAAGGTACGCGTTCCGACCGTTTTTTCGATCGTTCGCGCGTCGCGAGGCTCTATCTATCGCCTCTCGCGCATTTCGTTCATCTTTTATGCCTTTTCGCGGCGGGCGGTTAGTAGTGGAAAAAAAAAAGAGACCAAACGACGGACGGGATTGGATAAGACGCGCATCGCGCGACGTGGAAAAAAAGATCGTGTGAACGCGTAAACGCGCGCGGGGTGTTTTTGAGTGGTTTTTCGGGGAGAGCAGACGCGGAGCGCGGTTTCTTCGCCCCTTTCGAGCGCAAAGTTCGGAGGCGACGTTTCCCCGGATTTTGATTTTTGTTTTCCGCCCACCACACACACAGACGACGACGTCTTTTCGCGCCGAGATTTTTTTCCCGCACTCACTCACAAAACTCAACACCTCTCTGTGTATTATCTATTTTTCGACCACGCAAAAACAGATCGGTAAAACGAAGATCACTCTCCCGCCGGCGAAGGAAATCGCGAAATACGTGTGCTTCATCTTTGCCTTGTGGGGCGTCGTCGCCGGCTTGTTTGGCGCGTTGTTATCCATCTCGGTGCAAATGCGAAGGTACAAGTACCGGTCCTTGCCGCAAAAGTTTATCGGCAGCTTTCGGTACGGGGAGAGCGCGGAGGTGACGTACCCGACGAGTACGCGTGGGTTATATCCGTGGGTGGCGAAGAGTTGCGGTTTGACGACTACGTCGAACCCAGGTAGCTATGTGAACAATGACGTGACGTTGTGGCCGGAGTGCTTTCCGTCGGCGGCGGTGTCGAACCCGCTCGGTTTTGACGTGGATGCGTCGTGCGGCACGTCGTGCCAAAATCCGTTTAGCGCTCCTGCGTAAAAAACAACAACTATACATTATTAATTTCATCTACACACATACCCTAACTATAAGTAAAAGCACTACATCACTACGCTACTACGCTAGTAAAACTGAATACATACAATCTAGGCTGGCTGAAACCGATTTTCTACGCCAGTCATTGGTTGTCGTCCTCGGCCGTCGACCATTCTCGTAATTTTTTCCCCGTCGTTCAAAATCTCCACGCCTTCGCTCGTGTTTCCGCCACACCCTCGACTCATGCCGACGTCCACGCGCAAAACTTTCCCATCGCACGCTGCCGTGGCGCCTCCGCCGCCTTTTTGAATCGTGTGCCCGACGACCACTCTCTCCACGCCGGGTAAAAAGCGCAACGCTCTCGACAACTTGGCGCAGTCGCACCTCTCTTCATCCGTGTGTGCGTAATCTCTCGCCCAAACGATGCTTTGATCGGATTGCACGTGCGATGGTGGTACACCTCTCGGATTTTCCGCGTTGATTGCCCACTCTCGGATGTCTTTATTAATATTCTCCAACCCGTACAACGCGTGATGTTCTAAAACGCCCGCGTGAACAAACAAGGTCGATCCTACTCTTTCGGCGACGTTTTTTCCAGAGAAGAAGCGTTTCGTGAACTCACCTCCCGGACAAACCGCTTTCCATCGATTGATTGAGTGAACGTCGTCTTCGCGTATCCAGCTCGGAAGCTTTTCGTGTCTCTTCTCCCCAGTTTCGTACGCGCACCAATTTTTTTCCTTCTTCTTGCGATATCGTCTCTCCATTTGCTTCTCGCTTCCGAAGCACATCTTCTTCATCTCCATCCCAATCTTCTGCCGATCGCGCCATCTCGTAAAATCCGCGCATCCTTCCCGCTGCGCGTACCTAAATCTACCCGCAATGTTCAGCGTTTCGTGATTCCCTAATATCCTCACCAATTCACCTCCGCTTCTCTCCGCTTCTTCCGCGACTCTCTCGAGAAAGTACATCACGGCGACTTCGTCCGGTCCTCGATCGAGTTGATCGCCAACTTGCACGATGATAGTTTTACCCCCTATCCATTTATCCCTCGAGTCTGTCAAACTACACGCTCGAAACGCGCGTTTCGTCTGTTCCAAGTCGCCGTGTAAGTCGCCGATGGTGACCAATCGCTCCCGCGCCGCTCTTCTTCGTCCTCGTTCGTCTCCTTCCATCTTCGTGCCATCAACATCACCATCAGAAGAACAAGAAGAAGAAGCAAACGAAGACCCGCGCCCGGCGCGAGACGCGCACCCGGCCCCGCCCTGCGCGTGCAGCGTCCCCACAAAACTATCCACGAACGCGTCCCAAATCTTCTCGATGTCTTCGCACCGCTCCCTGTGCTTCTCTATCGGTGCTTTTGAAGAAGACGTGAAAGTCGCGATGAAATCCAAACTTTTCCTCTTCCCCGAGGCGAGTTTTGCTTTCCAACGCTCGAGGAGAACCGGGAACGTTTCGAGCGCTTTTTCTTTCGCGGAGGTGAAATAACCCATGACGAGTGATGTATGCGTTCTACTCTGTTTCTCACCGAGCGGCGCGAGAAGTTTCGCGTCGCTTCTAAAACCGGTTTGAAATAAACGCGCGAGCGAGTTTTTTGAAGTTTTGTCGTGTTGTGGTCTAAAAGTAGTAAAAAATTCAAAATAAAAACGCACACTCTCTCGCCGAAACTCTATTCTTCTTCTTCTTCTTCTTCGACGGCGGTCAATCCCTCCAGCTTTTCCTCCAGTTGGTTCATGTCCTCGCCGTACTTCTCGACCATCTCTCGAAAGAGCCACTCTTTTTGCCGCTCCTCGAGGCCGAGAACCTCGAGCAAATCGTCCATTTCTTCTTGCAAATCTTTGAGCGCGTCCGCCTTCTCGAGGTCGAACCGCTCGCGCAACTCGTCTTCGCGAGAGGCGAAATCGTTTTCGGCGTCGCGCAATCCTTGGGCGATGCCGGCTTTTTTGGCGTTTTCGAGGAGCTGAGCGGTGGTTTCCGCGTCGGATTGGTTTCCGTTCCTCGCTTTGCGAAGAGATTGGAGTTCTTCTTCGGCTTCGGTGAATTGGTTTTCAACGGCTTGGTAGGCGGAGGCGAGCGACTTGAGCTCTTCCGTTTTCTCGCGGATAATGTTGGATTTGAGCTTAATTTCGCGTTCGAGCTGTGCGATGCGAGGGTCCTCTTTCTGTTGATGTTGTTGATGTTGATGCGTAGAAGGAGGAGCGAGGGACGGTGATGGTACTCCCGCATTTGCTTCGGTTGCCATCGGGGCAGAGGTGGTCTGCGCGACGACAGCCGGTGCTTCTGTGTGCGCGCGAGAGTTTGCGACGGTTTCCGCGAGCGTCTTGTTTCTCTGATTCACCACGCGTAACTCGTTGTTTAACTGTTCGCACGTCGATTTTAACCTTTGCGCGTACGCCTCCGCGTCTTCGTTTTCTTGCCGATCAAAGGGCGACGTTTGCGTTCCGTTCATGCCTCCCGCGAAGCTCGCGTTCGAATCATTCGTCGACTCGCCGCCGTATAATCGAACGATAGCTTTGCGCACGTCCGGCTCAAATCTCTGAATGAAATGGGCCGTACTGTAATCGTACGCGTTGAATTCTTTTTCATTCGTGCTAGCCGCCTTCAGATCACCACCGCCGTTTGGCGACGACGTCGATTCTGCGAGTAATGCAGCCACGGTCGCTCTCGTCACCGTCGGTGGCGGCTTTGGCGGGAGCAAGGCTCTCTTAAAGCTGTCTGTGTGCATGACGTGTTCGATTGCGGCTAAGAAATCGTTCGTACCTATTCGTCTGGCGACAACATCGAGCACGTTGGATGCAATCGCGTAATCACGTTCGCCGTAATAGGCCAAACAACAACCTAAACACACGCACGCGAGCGTGCGAACATCTTCTAACGAAGAGTATTTAGCTAAATCACTCAGAGTTGGAAGATGTGAAGCATCTGAGGTGACGAATGAGTGTACGGCTAAAGCGCAATCGCTCAACCACGCGATGAGTAGCCGCAAGATGGCACATTGTAAACTTCCATTCGCGTCGTCTATTTTTTGTGCGATGGCGAGCGAACGAACGCATCGCGGAAGTAACAGCTCCGCAGATTTTGCCGATCCCATTTCGGAGAGAGGTTGTAAGTTGACCCGCAACGCGCGCATTTTCGCGTCTTCGTTATCTTCTAACATCGCTTTCAACGCAATCGTGCTCGCGTAACTTTCTATGAAATGCTGTTTCTTTTCGTCCTCAGAAATAAAACTCCCCGCGGAAGAAGCCGAGGAAGACGTCGACGTCGCTCTCAACATTGCGCGCGCGAACAAGCCGCCTAAACTGGTCTCGCCGGAGAAGTCGTCGTCGTCGTCGTCGTCGTTATCATTTTGTATGTCGTCGAATCCACCTAGCCCAGTTGGTGCTAACGTACTAACGAGTAATATTTGTCCGTCCGCATTACCTCTCACGGCGCTTTCCAAGGCCATGAGCGCCGCTTCGCGTTCTGATTTCGTCTCCGCTTTCAATGCCGTCCGTCCAAGTGCCAATAAAGCTGGTTCAGGACCACCGCTCCCTTTCCTGGTCTCTCTCGCAACTTCCGCGGAAAATAATCTCGCTTGATTCGCGTCGTGGTAATCCACCGCGTCTCTCAAAGCTCTCAACGCCGCCACTCGAATGGCTGCGGATTCTACTTTACCGTTCCCGAGCGCACACGTACACAACGCCTCGATCCCGCCTCTCGCCGCTAACTCTCCTCTATTAGTATCCCTGTTATCCTCTAAATTCGATAAAATCATCTCTCTCGCTTCCGCGTCCTGTGCAAATTCACTATCTTCTTCCTCGGGTAAGTTCACCGCGCCGACTAACAAAGACACCGATTCTAATGCGCACAAAGCGTTGGCCGCTTTCTGTGCTGGGTACGCCGCCGCTGCGATATCCGATCCTATCCGCCGTTCCAATCCTTTTAAAAACTGCACGAGTCTACCGACACACCCGTTCTCTCGAAACAACGACTGCGCTAACGCGTTCCCTCTGATCAAATTATTACACAATTCCAAACAATCTTGCACGACAATCCCGCCGTCTAATCCGTTGTTCGAAGCGCTCTCGCCGACTCCACCGGCATCGTCTCCTCCCGACGATTCCGCGCGTATGATATCAAACGCAACCTCAAACATCCCTTCAAACGCGACTAACTTTTGAATCTCGCTGTGCCCTTTTGTACACCTCGCCAATAAAAGCAACGTTTCGTTCCTCAACACTTCGCTCTTCTCTTTCCTCGGCGAGCAACTGTTTACGAGCACCTCCGACGCCCCGGGTGACTTCACGATCTCTTCTTGCACCTTCTTCCTCGTGTTTCGTCTGCTCGACATCGCGCACAAAATCTGCGTCGCGTGATATTTCACATAAAAATCGTTCGAAGAAATCATTTGCAACAGGCTAAACACGTTCGCGCTCTTCGCCGACAACGCCTCTCGATTCATTTCGCTCGCCGTTCGCGAACGCAGGCGCTCATCTCCTTCGTCGTTCGTTCCGTCCCTCTTATTCAAAACTCGCCGCTTCGTCTTCCCTCGCTCCTCGTTCGCTTCTCTTTCCTTCATTATTTTCAAATCTTCCTCGTGTTCCGTCGTCACCGCGGCGACTAATACTTCCAGCGCCGCGTGCGCGCACTCGCTCGTCGTCGCTTCCTCGCCCGCTTTCTCTCTCTCATTTTGCTCCTCTAACAAACAATCGAAAATCACATCTATCCCGCCAACTTTCGCCAAAACGACGTGCGATAACCTGCTCTCTCTCACGCAGTCTCTCAACTGATTCATGGCGTCTATTTTATCTTCCGTTAAAAGCGCGTCCGAGACTTGTTCGAGCAAGGAGATGGCGTTCGCTTCGTCTTCGGATTCGAAATTTCCATCGCGCGTGTTGAGCGTCGACGGAGCGCCGAGGACGATATTTTTAGCCACGCCAGCCACGGCGGATCGGAAACCCATTCCTGTGCGTGTGTGTGTGCGCGCGCGTGCGTATCGTTTGAAGATGCGTTTAAAAACGCTTTTGAAATGATTTGTATGTGATACTCTGCGCGTGCTTCAGAATATTGACGTTTTTCAACGGCTTGTCTAGACTAAAAAATGTACTCGTACGAAATACTCTCTCTCTCTCTCCCCAACGTCATCGATTTACGACCCATCCGCGAATCTCTGCGGCAAGCGCGCTTTAGAACTATCGACGACTGGACCAACCTCTGTCTTTGCCGTCGAACAACTCCCCGCTTCCCGTTCGGTTATGCCTACCAAAGCCTCCTCGCGCTCCTCCTTCGCGTCTCCCGCGCCAGTCGCCTCCGCCGCCGCGCCGCGCGTTCGCGAAGCCGCCCGCGTCTGCTTCCTCTCGCTTCTTCTTCAACCGTTCCAACGCCACTTGCTCTCGCTCTCGCTTCGTGAGTTGTTCTTTCCCACTCTCGTTCTTCTTCTCTTTCTTCCCGCCTTTGTAATCGTCCGGATCTTCCTCCTTTCGCCGCTTTTTCCTCGCGAGCATCTCTTTCATCGTTCGCTCTCGAATCTCTCGCTTTTCCTTTTCCTTTTCACTCGCGACGCGCACCCACGTCTCTCGCCAAACGTCGTCGTCGTCGTCGTTCGCTTTAGCGTCGAAGTGATATCCTAAAACATTCTTCTCGTTTCGTCCGAAATAGTACCCCGGTCGTTCTCCTCTCCACGTCTTTTCCGGAATCGTTTTCTGAGCGTCCTCTTTCCCAAAGTCGCCGCTTTTTATTCTCTCTCGACGAGGAGGCGGAGGAGAGCGAGAGCGAGAGCGAGAGGACATTTAGCCGTTGTTTTCTTTATGCCGTCGTCCCTTTGTGCATTTTAAAACTGTCGTCGCGTTCGCGCGCGCGCGCGCGTTTCGTTTGTGCGGCCTCTGTCGTGTGCGCTTTTTGCTCTTCCCAACGGTATTGCTTAGGGTTTCAGAAAAAAAAAGAGTTGCCTTTTCGGGAAATCCGTCTTTTGATCGATCACTTTTTGAGACGCGCGCGCACCGGTAAAATACGAACGACCACGCATCACGCGCAAAAAACGAACGATGACGACCACCAGCAGCGCGGGGGCGTTCTCTCGCTGCGCTTCGTCTCCTTCTTCTCCGCTCGTTCGTTTTCGCAACGAGAACAGAAGAGAAGCGGTAGCTTCCATCATCCAAAGAAGAAGACAACGACGACGAAGCGTTTTAACAACGACGAGAGCAGCGGTCAGAGATGACGGACAAAGTCTGTCGCCCGACGAGAAGACGACGAGTGTTACTAAGAGTGCGACCGAGAGAACGACGGTGAGAGCGTTCGGAATCTGCGACGACGCGAAGACTCCTCCTTCCGAAGAGCAGCAGAACAGAAGATCTGGAATGACGACTTTAGAAAAAGAAGACGAGGGAGACGACGACGACGACGCCATCGGGACGTCCTTTCCCGAGCTCGATTACTTGCAAGAACTCATCGCGATACAGAAAGACTGCCCGAAAGAGATTGGATTCTTCGGGACGCGAAACATGGGATTTTTACACCAACAGCTGATTGAGATTCTGGCGTACGCGCTGTGTTTAACCGGGAACCATATTTTTACGTCTGGGGCGACCGGGACGAACGCGGCGGTCATTCGGGGTTCGTTGAGAGCGGAACGACCGGAGCTGTTGACGGTGGTTTTACCGCAGTCGCTGTCGAAGCAACCGGCGGAGTCGAGGGAGTTGTTAGAGAAGGTGAGTCAGGTGGAGGAGTGTCCGGAGAACGATCACTTGCCGCTGTTGGAGGCGAGTAGGATATGTAACGATGTGATTGTGAGTAAAGTGAGGCAGGTGATTTGTTTCGCGTTTCACGATTCGACGCTTTTGTTGGACACGTGTCGAGAGGCGAAAGTGCAGAGAAGGATGGTGACGCTGTTTTATTTAGATTGACGTTTTGCAAAGAGAGAGAGAAGAGAAAGGAAGCGCTTGTTATTGTATTTGTATTAATTCAACACCCAAATATACTACCACTACTACTAGTACTGCCACGAGGCGTATGTGTATGCTCGATGTTACAATTTGTTTGCGCATCATTGCGTGCTTCTACAATGCCGTGACGATGACGCACGCGCTGCGTCTTCGTCTTGACTTCTATTCTCATAAATTCAAAAGCGGCGGCGGCTGGTCTCCACCCGCATCACCGTCATCACCGTCCCGATTTGCCCTCGGTAAAAATGGGTTGCTATTATTATTATCGTAGTCGTCGTCGCGAGTGAACACGTTCGTTCTCGAGCCGTTCGCGGCGTTTGTCGGCGAAGGCGTCGATATCGAATACGAATACGGAGACGTCTCCTGGACGACGACGTTCTCTAATCCGCGGGCGCCACTCGTCGTAGCGCTATCATTACCATTCGCTCCTTCTTCACCTCCAACTTCTTCTTCTAAAAATTCCACTCCACCTTTCCTACCGACTCTATCGTCTCTACCAACCGTTCTCGTCATCGTCGTCATCTGTTGACCTTGTTGCGCCGCGCTGCTGTTATCGTGCGCGCCGTGCAACGTGTACTCCTGGTACGTTCTTCCAAACTGATGAACGGTATCGTCCAAAACGTCACCGACGCTCAACGCGTGTCCAACGTTCGCGACAAATCTGCTCACTCCAGATCTGTTCGCGTAGACGTAATACGGAAACGCTATGTGCATAAAAACGCTCGCAAACACCATCTCCACGCACACCAAAAAATCCTGCGTCGCTCGTCCTTCCTCGGAACTCGAAACGTCCCCGGTCGCCACGGCTAAAGCGATAAACGCGCCCTGCCAAAACGTCAAAAATATGACCGCTTTCACCAGCATAAATTTCGCCAACGGTTTGTGCGGTTTCAACAAATCGTACGCGCCTCGATAAAACATCAACAACCCGTATAGCGCGAACGAGTACGAGATGTTATACACGAACAACACGTACACGTACCCGCGTCTAAAATCAATCGCAGAATCCCCGTACTGACCGCGCATGTGCATGATCCAACTGATCAAACTCAGCAAAGGTTTCAAAAACACAAACTGAAGCGCGTATTGCTTGCTCCTTCGCAAATACGCTCCGTCCACTTGCTGCGCCTCGCGCGCGCACGCCCACAGAGAAGGCGGCAACATTTTCCCAGACATGTTATTCTGAACGTTCCCGGGACCACCGACGTACTCGAAGCACAGCGCCAAAAAGTTATACACCACCCAACTCTCGTAGCAATCTCGAAACGTGTCCAAATCTAACGAGTGTTTGGGACTTTGCAACGCCGCGAACGACAGCAAAGCGTAGATTGGCACGAGGAAGATTATGCGCAAGATGTGACGCTGATGGTTGCCGTTGGAGTAATGTTTCAAATGTAAACCGATTTGGACGAAGGCGAGCGCAGAGGCGACGGTGGAGAGAAACGCCGCGGAGGCGAGGATGTTTTTCTTCTCGTACCATTTCAGATCTCCTCCTCCTCCTCCGACTTCTTCTTCGCTCATGTTGTCGTTACGTGTTCGCGACTTTTATCTAAAGCGCTACTATTAAGAGTGCTTTTCGAAGCACACGAACGTTTTTTACCTAGACGTCTTTTCAAAGGTTTCTTTTTAGGGTTTAGGGTTTAGGGTTTTAGAAGATTTTCCTTCAAGAAGAGCGTTACCGCCCCACTAATAAATAATAAATCGGATTTACGCGCGATTGATTGTTTGTTGCACGCGTCGTCCCTCGGGCTGCTCAAAGACGAGAGAGAGAGAGAGAAGGAGAGAGAGAAGCCTCAAAGACTTGATTTACAGAGAGAGATATTAATTTCTTCCAATAAGGGGTCGAGAGAAAAGAAGAGGGAAAGAAGAAAATGCGCGAAAACTCAATCGTCGGCGACGAGGAAGCGGCGACGTCCCCGCGAGGCGAGATGCGTTCTTCTTCGGAAGAAGAGAAACGACGCGACGAGCACGGGAACGATGCGAATAACACCAACAACAACACCAACTCCAACAACACCAACAAGAACGAGTATTCCGCGAACAGGCGCGACGACGACGCGGAGGAAGCAGAGGTCATCACGGCGGCGCAGTTGAACGCCTTGGTGGCACAGATGAACGATTTGCAGCAAAGGTCGTCGTCCAACGCGTCGTCGGCCGCCACGAGTTTTGGAGACGAAGACGACGCGCGGCGCCGGTCGGTGCTTCGAGCGATGGAGAGTCTTCTGAGAGGCAGCGCGTCGAACAACAACGGAGTGGAACTCGGGAACGCGCGCGTTGTGGAAGAGGACCCGATGAAGAGAGAGCACAAGTTTTGGAGCACGCAGCCGGTGCCGCAGTTTGTCGACGGACGGCGAGCTAGAGAAGAGGAAGAAGAAGAAGACGTGGACGGGCCGATCGACGACTCGTCCAAGACAGTCGCGGACGTGCCGAAAGAAGGGTACGGTTTACCGCCCGGTTACGAGTGGGATGAAGTAGACGTGGAAACGCAGGAAGGTAGGGATGAAGTATTCACGTTGCTCGCGAATAATTACGTGGAAGACGACGACGAGATGTTTCGATTCGCGTACGCGCCGGAGTTTGTCTCGTGGGCGCTGCAGCCGCCCGGGTACGAAAAAAGTTGGCACGTAGGTATTCGGATTTCGTGCACGAAGACGTTGGTGGCGTTGATTACGGGCATTCCAGCGGAAGTGAGCGCAAACGGGAAGCGGCTGAAAGTCGCGGAGATTAACTTTCTGTGCGTGCACAAGAAATTGCGGAGGAAAAACTTTGCGCCGGTGTTGATTAGGGAAGTGACGAGGAGAATTAATTTGAAAGACGTGTGGCAGGCGGTGTATACGGCTGGAGTGGTTTTGCCAAAACCGTGCGCGAAAGCGAGATATTGGCACCGATCGATAAACGTAAAAAAGCTGGTAGATATTCGGTTCACGCAGTTAGGAAGAGGAATGAGCATGGCGGAAACGATTGAACACTACGCCATGCCGAAGAAGATTCGCGTGCAAGGCTTGAGGAAAATGGAAGCGAAGGACGTGCCGACAGTGACTAGATTGTTGAACTCGTATTTTAGTAAATTCAAGTTAGCGCCGGTAAAAACCGAGGAAGACGTGAGACACTGGTTAGTTCCGAGAGACGAGGTCGTGTATAGTTACGTTAAAATCGACGAGCGGACCAACGAGGCGACGGATTTTTGCTCCTTTTACAACTTGAGTTCCACGGTCATCCAGGCGTCTTCAAACGGAAGCAACGCCAAGAAAAACAACGTCCTGCTCAAAGCCGCTTACTGTTACTACAACGTCGCCACTTCCGAAAACATCGAAGATCTCGTCCAAGACGCGTTGATATTAGCTCGAGACAACGGTTTCGACGTTTTCAACGCGTTGAATGTTTCCGAAAACAACCAGTTTCTAGAGACGCTTAAATTCGGCATCGGCGACGGCGATTTACACTATTACCTGTACAACTGGAAATTAAAAGAGACGTTAGCGCCGAAAGACGTCGCGTTAGTTTTGCTCTAGTTTTATATTTGTTTTGGCACTTTGGTACTAGTTCACACATTCACAAATACACGCGCAGGCAGCGTGGCGTACAATACCCCCTCGTGCGTACGCGCGCGTGTTTCCGCGCGCTCGTATTTCGCTATTCTCGCTTCAATTTTTGGAATTCATCCGCTTCGCACTTCACAAAAACAAAAAACAAGGACACACGCTCAAAGACGAAGAGCAAAAACTAAAAAATGTCCGGCGGCGATAGAGGCTCCGCGTTTCGCGACTTACTTCTCGCCCCGGACGGGTGCGCCCCGGACGATGACTCTTCCGTCGCCCAAAACCCAATCATGCGTTTGACCGATCAAATCTTATTCGGCGGCCCGTCGTCGCGAATGGGGAACGATTCCGTTCGGGAAAAACAGATGCAGAGAGACCGAGAGACGGGCGAGACTTTGAGTCAGAAGCAACGATGGACGGCGGATCAGGAGAGGCAGAGACGGATGAATAACGGTGGGAGGCAGCAACAGCAACATCAGCAACAACAGAGGCAACGTTCGGACGTGATGGCGAGGCAAGTCGCGCCGGCGATGGAGAGAGAGTATGAGAGGCAACTGGTGCAGCAGCAACAACAAAATATGGACCACGCGTGGCGACGGGAACAGGAGATGATGGCAGAGCAACGTCAAAGAGACGCGATGATGATGCGAGAAAGGAACGATGTAGGCTTGATGACTCCTGCGCCGATAATGGAGATGCAAATGCGACAGCAACAACGGCAACAGGATTGGGGCGGGGAGTTCGCACGAGAACGAGAGAGAGAGAGACAGCAAAGAAGGATGATGGAGAATAGCGGCGGCGAATGGGCAAACGAGTTCGCCCAAAGGCAGCAAAACGGACAGATGGTAAACGGTGGGAACAATAGATGGGCGAACGAGTTCGAGCAGATGCGCGGTATGGAACACGCGAAGTGGGCAAATGAATTTACTCAGCAAAGGAACGGCTATAACCCGCCGCAGCAATGGGCGAATGAGTTCAGTCAGCAAAGGCGGGTCCACCAGCAGCAACAGCACCAGCAGCAACAACAACAATACAGAGGAGAAACGAGAGTAGACGCAGAGACGAGAATGCACAGCGCGGAGCTGGCGAGAACGCTTGCGCAGGATCCGAAATTTGCAAATTCGTCCTTTGTGAAGCTGATGCAAAATATTGGCTCGGGACAAGTTGCGGTGCGCGATAACGATTTAAGAACCGTCGACGGTGATCGTCAATTGAACGTGGAAAGCGAAGATTGGGCAAAAGAGTTTCAAAGTGCAAATATTAGCGGTGGCGAGCGATGGGCAAATGAGTTTCAGTCGACGTTGCGTCAACAGCAAGCAAAACATCAAACAAACTCGGCGCACGCCGCTGAGAATTGGGCGAACGAATTTTCGAGTTTACCAGAGCAGTGGGCGAACGAATTCACTCAAACGCATCCGCAATACGTAAATCAATTCGATTCCGCGTGGAACGAGAGCGCACAGGTGGTGAACAATGAAAGAAACAGCCAGTACGTCTTCACGAATCCGAACCCCTACGATGGAAATGTAAATGCGCTTCAAATCGGGAAGGATCTCATAAAGACTGGTGTTTTATCCGAGGCAACCTTAGCGCTCGAAGCCGCGGTGAAGCAACCTGAATCGCAACAAAGGTCAGTCACAGAAGCGTGGCGTTTGCTTGGCGAAGCGCACGCCGAAAACGACGACGACGTTCGCGCCATCGCTGCCATGCGAGAAGCACACAGACTCGACCCGCTCGACGCCGAAGTCGCTTTACAACTGGCAGTCAGTCACACAAACGAGCTCGAGAAAACGGAGGCTATTCAACATGCTATTTCGTGGCTACGCCAGCAGCAAGGTGTGTCGCATTTAGTGGATGGTAAAAATATTGTGGACGAAAACGAAGCCCGCGATGCGTTTCGAGAAGCCTCCAGATTACAACCGCAAAACGCAAACATACATGCCGTGGTTGGCGTGCTAGCGCACTTGACGAGAGACTACGATGAAGCTGTTCGCGCTTTTGAAACAGCCGCACGTTTGAATCCACAAGACCATCGCCTGCACAACAAAATCGGCGCCACGAAAGCCAATGCGGCGAAAAGTTCCGAGGCGATCTCCTCCTATCGAAGCGCGCTCGATTTGAAGCCAAACTATACTCGCGCTTGGACTAATATGGGGATCGGGTTTGCTAACCAAGGACGTTACGAGGCCTCGGTAGCGTATTATTTACGAGCTTTAGAGCTGAACCCGAACGCTGAGAATGCGTGGGGATACTTGAGAATAAGTTTAGGATGTACCGGGAGAATTGATCTTATGCCTCTCGTGGACGAAAAGAATGTGCGAGCTTTAGCGAGAGAGTTCCCCGTAGGTACGGCGTAAAAAGTATAGGATATAATGAATTAGTTGTTTTAGTGAAAAGTAGATGAAGTAGTAGCGGCCGGCAGTAAATGTAGTGCGCAGCGAATATATATATATATATATACAAGAAACGGTGTAAAAGAGTAGAGCTCACAAGGCATAGAAACTTTTAAGAAAGTCCACGACTTCGTCATTCGTATTTAGACACGTAATAAACGTGATGTCGTTTTCTCCAACCGTGCCTTGTTCGATCATCGTTTTGATAAACGTCAAAAGACAGTCGTAAAAACCGTCGTAATTTACGAGAATAATGGGTACTTTGTGCTCGCTGCCCAACTTCTTCAACTGAACGAGCGTGTACAGCTCAAAAAATTCATCCATGCTCCCTAATCCGCCGGGAAGAAAGATGTACGCCGTTCTATCCGCCTTTGTCTTCCGCACGCCAGCATCTGTAAGCGCGACTTTTCGTGGCGCCAAGAATCTGCAATAGACCTCTTTATCCGGATCTAAATAACTTTGTTTCGTCGATTTTACGCTCGTTCCAGCTTCGCGCGCAATTCTTATACCGCCGACAATTTTTCCAGCCTCCTTGGCTCCTAAAGAAGCCGCTTCCATCATTCCGGGCCCTCCACCCGTCCACGTCGTCACGTCGCCAAATAGTTCCGCCAATCGTCTGGATAGCTCCTTCGATTGTTTATAGATTTCTGTTTCCGGTTTCAGTCTAGCCGAACCGTAGTATACAAAACCTCGCTTCCATTTTTCAATCAGCTCGAAACACTCCAAGAGTTCCGATCGGACTGCTTTAGCCGAGCCTCTCGCGAGCTTCGCAAATGCCGAGTCGTTGCGCTTGGTGAAGCCAGCTAAATCGCGCTCGCCTAAAGTAAACATTCTGTCGTAAACGAACGTCCATCCGTTTTCGTCAATTTCAGCTCCGAACACCGTGCAAACCGCAGCACCGGTTAAGCACCCGATTTCGCAACATCTTTCTAACGGTTTTCCTCGTAATATACCGTACATGAATCCGCTCGTTAATGCGTCTCCCGCTCCAGTCGTATCGACAATTTTCATCGGAGGCGTAAAGGCTCGTTGTTCTATTCTTCGCGTCACGCCGGTTTGCCCGTTCGTTTCCAACGCGACAAGTCCACGCTCACCTAGCGTCGCGACGACTATGCCCACGCTCGCACTCAACAACTCTAAGCCTTTCTCAAAGTCTCCGTTTCCGTATTCAGTTACTTCGTCTTCGTTTCCCATTACAATCTTCACGCACTCTCGGCGCAGGCACTCTGCGATGCGTTTGTCTTTGAATTTTCTCACAAGTTCAAACGAACTCAAATGAAAGCAAACGTTAGCTTTCTGCATTTCCGCCGTGTCCAAAGCGCGTTCGAGCAATTCGTCTTCTCCGTAACACGCGTAGGCGTTCAGAATAACCCACTTTCGCTTCCACACGTTCGCAACGACGGTGCCCTTGAATGCTTCTTCGGGAATCTCTTTTGCAAGCAATCGACATTTCTCATCGAAAGCTGGTCTCATTGTTCTCTGCCCCGTTTTAGGATGGACCAAACACAAGCACCGTCCAGTTTGCATCCCTTCTTTCCGAATCATGTACTTCATGTTCACCTTGTTCCGCTTCATCGCCGCTTCGAAGAAATCGCCCATCTCGTCGTCGCCGTACGCGCCGATGACCCCCGCATTCACTTCAAATCCGTGCGCTAGCCCTGAACACACGTTCGTCGCAGAACCGCCAATCTTCGTGGACCACTCGCCCAAACCTGCCAAAGTTTGTTTCAACTGCGCCGACGAGATTGGTTTTGATCCTCCAATCTCGCCTTCCACGTGTTCTTCGATTCTCGCGCTCACCGCGATGTGGTCCACGATCGCGCTCGGTTGCAATACCAACAGCTCTGGAAACATCCCGGCTTCGCGAGAAAACTCTAAACTCCCGCGCAAAGACCCGCCTCGCTGCTGTTGTCTAGACGGAGAGGACATCGGAGACGGGTAGCCGCTGCCCCCGTGTTGGCTATGCTCCGGGGAAGGAGGCACGCTCATCTCTCCTTTCTTATTTTTATCTCTCAACGGTAATTTGCACGCAAACGCGTTTTCCCAAAAATAAACAGAAGGAGGAGAAAACGAGGTAAGCTCTCCCGCGAATGATTATATACGAGAGATGTTCTCTCTCTCTTTCTCTCTTTCTGTGTGTGTGTGTGTGAGTGAGCGCGAGCGTGCTCTCTTTAATTCGAGGATCGATGACCTTTTGTATGAAGATAAAATGTAAAATTTGGTTCGTAAAAGCGACGTTTCGGGAAAATCAAAAAATCTCTCGCGGGAAAGGGCAACAAACACTGAAACTGAAATGTGAGCACGCGCGCGCGCAAAGGGCGCGCGCGGACGAATAAGCACACGCATACAGAGCATGAATCAACAACACGAATAAACAAAAAATAACACAACTAATCTCTGTTCTCTCTCACGTCAAACGCAACTAAAAACCAACGGACGCCCAATCGTATTTCGAGGTCAAGGCTTTTCTCAACGTCCGAATTCGGTTTCTGTTCTTCCCGCCGTCTTCTCTGCCCACGCGAGACCGGGACGAATACTCCACGGTCGATCGATCGTCTCTGGTGAACCAAAACTCCACGTCGTCGATGAAGCCGAACGTGGGCGACGTGTACGTCGCGCGAACGTAGTCGTCGTACTCTTCGACGATTTCAGCGGTAAATCCGTCGCAATCGGTGGTTTTGATGACATCGATCAGTTGTTCTTTCGCGGTCGGCACGTCGTATATTTGCGTTTGTTTCAAGACGCGAACCGATTCGGGAGGGTTGAACGTCCACGGGGGCGCGTACGCTTGCGCTTGACCTGTGTTGTATTGGAAGCATTTGAGAAGAAGAAAGAGTCAGTATAGTTATCCAAAGTGAGCAAACTGTTGTGACAGAAGAGGTGCTCGCGGCGACGCGGCGACGCAAGATAACCAACATTTGCAACAAGTTAACAAGATAACGACCAAAAGCAGACGGACGCACCCATTTCTTCGGCGGTGCTCAAGCAATTCAAGGATTCTGGCGGACAGAGCGTTAAACTTTTAATCCCGTTGAATTCCTGAACGCCTAATTTTGGCGCCGGCGCTTTGCTCCCGACGTCGAATAAGACGCCCAAGAACACCGGGAACGCCGTGGAGTTCAACATCAGAGAGCGGCGATTGGATAACTTAGGGGTGTTGGCATTGACTTCCTCTCGCGACGACGACGACGACGCGCAAACGATGATGCGACGGTTAGAGGCGCATCTTTTGCTCGACCTGATCGTTGGTCTGGTGATTGATGAATGCGCACACGCGAGCATATCTTAAAGGGGTGTTTGTTGTGTGGGGGAAGTGTAATTGTTTTTTGTTGTGTTTGTGTGTGTGCGTGTGTGTGTTGTTCTCTCAGACAACGACGCACCCATTGCGCGCGAGTTTCAAATCTTTCTTCTATGTGGTGCTATTTCAGCAGCAGCGCGCGCTATAATACACATGATGCGTGCGTAATTCTTCCTCCTCTTTGTATTGTCTTTCTCTCTCTCTCTCTCTCTCTCTTTCTCTTCGTTCACGTCTCTCACTCGTTCAGTTCTTCTCCAATAAGTTGCTCAAAACGGTCGCCCATCTGACCTCTTTCGCGTGTTCGGAACATTTTCTGTAACACGTGCGGCAGCACCTTTCACCGGCGTGCGTGTCGTGCGACGCTGGCACGCGATAGGTTAAATTTTTATATGTGACCTCTTTGGCGCCGTTCCTGAGCATGTTTCTCGCGTAGCTACATTTACCTTCGTCCATGAACGCGCACTTTTGGCCCTCGGCTTTGCTCGCGATGTAGCACGCGTTGCAACAAACCCCACCGGGATACTTCGGGTGGTCCTCTGGTATGCGATGAAAGCGTTTGTACTCCAAATCCGATTGTTGTTGCTCTTGTTGTTGCCCGTTTTGATTCTCACCTCTCGTTCTTTTGTTGTTGCTGTTCTTGCCGTTGTTCTTGTTCTTATTCGCGGTCCCGTCGCCCGCCGTAACGCCGAGCTTCTTCGCGTAAACGCACTCTCCGCTCGCCAAGAATGCGCACGTTCTACCTTCCACGCGGCAACGATTAGCACAAGTTTCGCAGCATCGCTCCCCGGCGTACTTTGGGTGCGTCTTCGGCACTCTTTGCGGTAAGTTGCTGTACTCTAAAATCAAGCCTTTCTCTTCTTTCTCTTTCGCGATCAAACACGTACCGTCTTTTGCGAATACGCACAATTTCCCCTTGGCTTGAATCTTGTAATAACACGAGTTGCAGCACCATTTTCCGGCGTACTTCTCGTGATTACTCGGCACGCGATATTTCAAATAGTTAAAAGCAACCTTCATCCCGTCCTTCTCCCGCCTATTCGCCACCGCGCACGACCCGTCGCTCACGAACGCGCACGTCTCCCCAACCGCCGTGCACCTGTAATAACACGTCCCGCAACACCGCCGCCCGGCAAACTTCGGATGATTCTCCGGTACCCGATACGACAGCCGTCTCGTATACACCACCGGAACCCCTAATTTATTACACTTCGCCGCTTTTCCGCACGTCCCGTCCTCGGCGAACGCGCACGACGTCTCGTCCAATTTTTCAAACCGACTGCTGTGTTTCGCAGGTTTGTTGATTGGAATCTTCGCCTCTTTTTCTTTCCTCGTCGAAGGCGCGTTTTTTATTAGTTCGGAGTTGATGGCTTTCGCTTTCGCTTGATCTGCGACCGTCGTCGTCGTCGTCGTCGTCGTCGTCGTCGTCGTCGTCGTGGTGGTGGTGGCGAGAGAGGCAGCGCGAACAACGGCACCCCTACTCGCGTCGTTGCCTTTTAACGCGTCGCTCGCAGTAGCGGTGGTGAATGCATCACTCTCGTCGTTCGCATCGTCGTCCGCGTTGTTGTTTTCATCCCTTCGCAAACCGACGATCAAACGCGCCGCGGAGGATTGTTGTCGCGGCCGTTGCTGCTGCTGATGCGGCACCCGCATCTCGTAGAAGGGGGCTGTGATGCAACTAGAAGTGCTTTCTTTGCGCGCGAGATAGAGAGAGAGAGAGAAAGTGTTTTGGGGAATTTCTTCTCGTTGTTTTTGTCAACACGTGCTGCTCACTTTTCCTAAACCCTAAATATGACGACTTTCAAAACAAAAATTGGAACACGAAACAAACAAACAAACGCGCGACAAAAAGAGGGGAAAAGGACACAAAAGGAGGAGAGGATGCGAACGCGGAAACGAAACCGTTTTCCGCTCCTCCTCCTTCTTCTTCTTCTTTTTGTCGCGTTCGTTGTGGGAGAAGAGGCGGGAGATGATGCCGGTTTTAACGAGAAGGAGAAGAGGAATCCGAACGATGAAAATACCGCCGGTACGACATCGACACTTTTTGGAACGGATGGTGGTGAACAGTTCAGCGAGGAAATGGTGCTCGTTTTCCCACCTTTTATCTCGGTGGTCGTTCGCGAAGAAGTCGGCGCGAGCAGTAACGGGACCGTTTCTTTTGACGAGAAGAAGAAGAAGAAAAAGGGCGACGAAGACGTTCTCTTTCAGTCGTTGTTTTCGTGGAAGGTGCCGAAGAATCTGGAAGATTTAGAAACCTTTCCGCGATCGATCGCGAGAGTGCTCGAGTCGTTTTCTTCGTCTCGTTCTTCTTCTCCTCGCGAGAGAAAAGAACGAGGAAGAGGAGAAGGACGGTCGCGGTTGTCGCTGGAGCGATTTTCAGTCGGTTTCACTCGCGGCAGATGGCGAGAGAGAGCGTTCGGGAGGAAGCCGATGAACTTTGAGGCGGCGAGCGCTCACGGTATGCACGTGAACGGAGTTTTTAGCGCGGATGATGTTGTTGATGATGAGAGTGACGATGATGGTGCTTCGTCGAGTGGGAGAGAGAAGGAGGAAGGGTGGATGAAACTGACGAACGCGATTGGTGCGAAGTTTTGCGCCGGCGCGAACGTCGCGCAGAGAGGTTTGCCGAGATTTTATAAAGCCGGTGGTCGAGGGATGACGACGAAGAAAAAATTAGCGGTAGATGAGAGTAACAGTAGTGGTAGGACTGCGCGGAAAGGATTGGAGACGACTTTGTTCCAGTCGTATCCGAAAGAAATCGCGTGCGTGGAAAACGTGGCGAGCTTTTTTGATATGTTGCCTTGCGGCGGGAGAAGCGGGGTGGCGAGCATCGCGAATGAACGTAGCGGGCTGATTGCAAATGTAAAGTTTCTTAGTTTTGGAGCCTCGTACGAGAGAGGAAAGTTTTCCTTGTCCATGACGGGTGTGGCAAGTAGAGAAGTTATGGAGAATATGATGTTGAAGAAGAAGGACGTGAAATCATGCGCGGCGGCGAAAGAGGTGTCGCGAGTGTACGCGTTACTAGGTGATGGAGGCGTTCGTGCGGTCGATTTAAAAGAAGGCGAAAAGGGTAGCGTTGCAGAGTTGTTCGATAGTTCGAAAGCATCTGTTCCGTTGCATTTCACCTCATTTGCTGAAGTTGGCGCACCGAGAGTTACAATCACCCGCGCAATTCATGGTTCCGGTAACGTTCGCGGCGCGATTTCACTCTCCGTCTCCAGATTTGCAACAAACGCGAGAGGCGATACGGTGGTGAGAATATTTCACCCCATTCCCGATTACGTTCGAGTCTTTAGGCACACGTTTGAGGTCATTTCCAAAAGAAATGCAAACGTCGATAGTTCTTTGAGCAACGATAACATGGTCAGCGACGTGTCTTGGGGTAAAGAGTTACTGGAGATTAAGATTACTTTACCTCGCGCGCTCGACTCGGTGACTATTAAATTTCGTTTCGAAAAGATATTTTTACCGCTAGAGTTATTTGAGGCGGACGCTGAGCGCGGGATGACATTTCCACCGGCAATTGCGTTCTCGGCACCGGCACCTGGCGCAAAAACGAGCGAAAATGATAACGCCGGGAGATACGAGCGCGCCTTTGCTAAGCTCGGCTTCTTGGAATCGCCGCTTTTCGAAAAGTTAATCGAGAACGAGAAAAACGACTTCGCGCACTTCTTGGACGCGCTGACCGTAATTCTCCCCGTCCCTGACGGCGCGATGCCTTTCAACGCTACCGCCATGGCGTGCGTTGCGTTTGTCACGCACCTCGGCGCGTTGGCGAGAATTTTAACCAGACGCGAAAACTACGACGGCAAGGCGAAGAAGTTGCAACACCTCGCGAAAGTCGAGCGAAAGAGGCTCCGGGCGGAGAAGAAGAAGACGAAGAATAAAAAAAAGAAGGATAGCGAGAACGAAACGTCGTCGAAAGTCGACGAAGATCAGGCAAATGTAGATTAGATGTAGGTTCTTTGTTTTTTATGTATAGTCGTGCGATAAAAAGAGTATTTGTAGTCTCTCTGTCTCTCTGTCTCTCTCTCTCTCGAAGCCAAAAACAGAAGAAGTTTTCACTTCATTTTTCCCCATAAAAAAGAAGGAGAGTGTTGTGCGCGTTTGGTGCTAGTGCTAGTACCACAACAACTACTACGACTCGTGTTCGGTGGCGGCGACGGCGGCGACGACGACGCGTTTCTTTCCTCGATTTTCTTTCGTCATTCTCCGTTCATTATTGTTATTGTTTTCGCCGGACGGAATCGCGCTCTCGGGAAAATCACCGCTTTTAAGAGAGAGAGAGAAAGGGATTCCTTTTTTAAAGTTGACTCGACTCGTTGATACGCGGAACGAACGCGCGCTTTAAAGAAAGAGGACGAAACAGAGATAAAAGGAACATGGCATCGTCGCTCCCGCGTCGGATCATAAAAGAAACGCAGCGTTTGCTGCAAGACCCCGTGCCTGGGATAACGGCGATTCCTTCCGAGGAGAACGTGAGACACTTCCAAGTGTCCATCGAGGGACCTTCGGATTCGCCGTACGAAGGCGGGATTTTCCATCTGGAACTGTTCTTACCGGAAGGGTACCCGATGGACCCTCCGAAGGTTTTGTTCAAGACGAAGATTTACCACCCGAACATCGATAAGCTCGGGCGGGTGTGCTTGGACGTGTTGAAAGAGAAATGGTCGCCGGCGTTGCAGATTCGGACGATATTGTTGAGCGTTCAGGCGTTGTTGTCGACGCCGAACCCGGACGATCCTTTGGACGAGAGGATCGCGAAGCATTGGAGAGAGAACGAGGACGAGGCATTGGAGAAAGCGAGAGAGATGACGAAGATGCACGCGATGGGGCATAAAAATTGATATGAGTTTGGAAGGCTCGTGAACTATTTAGCACGGAGAGAGAGAGAGATGGAAGGAGGGAGAAAAAAAATTAGATTGTAAAAGCCAAAGATTAGTTTATATAAGAATATGATTATGCGTCGCGATTGATCGCTTTCTAGCAGTACTATCGTTTTTAAAAGCTACGTTATTTTTCTACTGCGCGTGCTAAAACTCTATTCTTTCGCAGCCTCTGCGGCTGCTTTCTTTCTTTTCTCTTCGGCTATTTTCCGCATTCGAGCCAAAACGTCCTTTTCAAAATCTTCCGTTTTCTGAGGTGGCATTTCCTTCGTCTTCTTGTTTTCCTTCTCCTCTGCGCTCTTCCCGTCAGCTTCCTCGGACGCTTGCGTCTTCGCCAAAGTTACAAAAACAGAGGGCCTCCCGCCGTCGCACTCGATTCCGTCCTTCGCCTCGCTCGCGCGAATTGCGTCTTCTCTCGTCTTACAAATTACAAAAGCGCTCCCTTTCTTCTTCCGTTTCTTCGCATCTGCAATTTCTCGAAATATAACGTCCACCGCGTTGTACTTCTCGAACGCTCGAAACAAACTCGGCGCGTCGTGATCTTTCTCTTTCGCCGGATTCTGCGGCTTCCGCCACGCCGCCTTCAGGGCGCGACGTAAATCGAGCGCGTCGTCCGAACCAGCAGCATTTACGCTCGATTTCGTTGACGCATTCGTCGTCGTCGCGGTATCCTCTCCGTTTTCGTATTTTCCTCTCAAAAATTCCAACTCTTCCGCTAGTTTTCTTTTCTTTCTCTCCGTCGCCTCCGTCTCTCTCCCTCTCTCCTTCTCCCCTCGTTCTCGCTTTTCCAACTCTTCCCTCAACACCTTCCGCCGTAAACTCTCCCTCTCCAACTCAAGCCTCCGTCTTCGTCTCGCGTGCAACTTCTCGTTAATCTTTTCTCGTTCGATGGGATCCGACAGCAACTCGTACGCTTTCCGCGCGCGTTCAAACTCGATCGACGCGACGTCGCGTTCCGCCGTCGGTCGTTTGTCCGGGTGCAACTTCAACGCCAATTTCCGAAACACTTTTTTAATCTCCGGTTGCGTGATGGAGAGACATTTCTGCTCGTCGTTAATCCCGAGCGTCAGGTACGGATCCCCGTCGTCCTCGAGGAGGGTTTCCATGTGACTTTCTTTCCGAGATCGGGTTTCGGGTGGTAGTTCGTCCGCGTTTGTTTTGTGGCGTGTTGGCACACCCCCAGCGAGAAAAAAAAATGGATTTTCCACTGTTTAGGGTTTGCCGCTCTCCGGGAAGAAAAGATTATTAGTGAGCGCCACGCTTCCATTAGAGAGCACTTCCCCGGCCCGCTTGGAAACGAAGAGAAGAAACGAAGAAGAGCGCATCATCGAAACGCTTTTTCTCTCTCCGACTGTGTTGTTCGCAGATCTCGCGCGCAAGAAACGCATTTGTTTTTAAACCAGATATACGCATCACAAAACGCGAGAGATGTTGTCATCATCCTGCACGATATCTGCTGCGCAATTTCAACATCATCAGCGCGCCGCTTTGATGAAGAGGTCTTCGTCCTCTTCGTTTTCGTCGTCCTCTTCGTCGTCGCGAACGGAGAGGATGAAAATCTGCGCCATGGCGACCGCGAAGGGCGGTAAAAAAGGCGAGTATTACGTCGGTCAAGGGAAATGGATCAAAGACCAAGACGGCTTGGGGAACTCGGATACGAGATTGGTCGCCGAGACTGGACGAGACGCCGTCGTCGGCGGGTTCGCCGGCGGCGAGAAACGATTGCAACAATATCGACAGGAGTTAAACGAAGCCGGCGCGCAAGAGAAGGTGAAAAAAGGGAAAAAACCGAGGAAGGAGACGCAAGATGTCGTGCTGGCGAAGGATTTTAACAGCGCGGCGGGTGGGATTTTCTTCGGCGAGGTTGGTTTGCAGTCGTGGAAGGAAACCGGGAGGATCCCGACGAGATCGAAAGAGGCGACGTTAGGTTGGGGACCGCCAGTATTGTTGGCAGTAGTGGCTTTGGCCGGAGTAACGTACAAGACGACCGGGGCATTGAGCGTAGATGCGGTGACGAAGACGGTCGAATCGGTCGGGTCTGGAGCGACGAGCATCGATGTGAGCGATGTCGTCGCGAAGGTTGGCGGCGCGGTCGGCGCTTTGGACGAAGGTGCAAGCGTGTTGCCGCCCGAGGTCAGAAGCGTGGCCACGCAAGCGGCGTTGGTTGGTTTTGGTGTGTTGGCGTTGTACGCGCTTGTCGGGAAAGTTGTGGATACGGCGAAGAAAACGGGTGGCGATTTCGTGAAAATCGCGTTGTTGGTCACCGTCACTTGGACGATTGCGAAGCAGATTTTGCATTAATGATTTTACATCTGCCACCCAAACCACTTAGTGCATATAATAATACCCAGTATACATAAGCTATATAAAACAACTGCTGCGGCTAATTAACTACATTGCACATTTTATGTGCGCGTCTATATGCCTCTTCATTCTACATATTTTAATCGTCCTCGTCTAGGGAAAGCGCCGCAAAGGCATTGGAGGGACCGGCAGCGTTCCTGATATTTCGTTCGTCTTCTTCGCTATCGTCGTCGTCGTCGTCATCGTTTCCGATCTCCGCTTTACTTGGGACAGAATCAAAACACGGATCTTCATCGTTGAAGTAATCGATTAAATCGAGCGTGTCTTGAGCATCACCATCACCATCTTCTCCGAGCGGAAGACCTTTGTCATTTCTGTTCATTTCCTCCAGTTCTTCCTCGAAGCCTTCTTCGTGTTCAACATTTACGTCCTCGTCCGCAAACGGTGCGTGACACGAATCCTTTTTTGCTTTCACTGAGACGATATGCACCGGTGGAGGAACGGCGTATGGTAATTTGCCGTCTAAAACACGTTTCAGCGCAATCACGCCTCCCGCGCGGTCGTCCGGTCGTCCGCCAGATACAATAAGTTTTCGTTTCAACGCCGTTTCGCGAGCTAACGATAAAGGTGACCACGGAAGAAAACCTTCGACAACATCCGACGCGTCGCGTAACTCTAAAACTTCGCTATCGTACAAATCTGTGGGTAACGCGGAGATTTTCAACGTTTCAGGAAGTGTCTTCGAAAGTTCTTCGGCTAAACGTCGATCTTTCTCGTTGGACGTCTTGCTGTTCGCGTACACTTTCCATCGTTCTTGACACGCGTCTCGCATTTCGGCGAGCCATCGTAATGATGAGTATGGTTCTCTCACAATCGGTAGCGGAACGATACCACCGACGATTTGCTCCGGCAAACTCGCGTCGACTCTGGGGAAGACTAATCCCGGCGAATCGCACAACCACACGCCTTTGGCGAATCGCAACGTCTGTAATGTCTTGGTGTGCCCAGGTGTCGCTTTCACCGACACTGCTTTGCGACCGAGCAAAGTATTAATCATAGACGATTTACCAACGTTTGGATGCCCAACGAGCGCGACGACGCACTCGTCTTTAGGCGCGTCATCAATAACATCGTCTTCGCCATGAATGTTCTCAAACTCGTCCTCGAAAAAGGCGTAATTTTTCTTCTTGGTTCGAAGCAGACGCGAGTCTTCGTCCTCGTGAGGATCATCCTCGACGACGTTTTTCCACCGCTTACCGTATTTAGCGACTCGTTTTACCGCGGAAATCAACGCCGATTTACCGATGGTCATTTCTTGCGTCGGTTCATACAGCGTCCTTGCGAGTTCCTCTTCGTCCAATTCTTCCTCCTCCTCCTCCTCCTCCTCTTCTTCTTCTTCTTCCCTATTCTCCCCTTCCTCCTGCTCTACCGCGATGAACCCGATGACCTCATCAACTCCGGGTAATCCTTCTAACAAGCACTTTCTCCACTTCTCTGCGGCTTCTCTCGGTACTCGATCTATCTTGTTCAACGCGCAGATCAAAGGTTTCTTGTGTACCCTCGTCGCGTGAGCGTACAGCGCAGCTGGAAAATGCAACATCGGATTTCGCGCGTCTAAAACGCAACAGATCACGTCCGCGCGTTCCATCGCCCGCCACAACTGTCTCCAAACTTCCAAGTTTTGTTCAAATGCCGGCGGGTACCCGCCTTTCATGACCATCTTTTCTTTCACCCGTCTGGCCCACTTCGCGAACGCCTTTCGCTCTCTCAATCGCACGCGATTCTTCGTCTCTTTCTTATCGCCGCGCGACCATCTCGGTCGTCGGGGCATGAAATCAATCGCATGCACGCTTTGATGCTCAACAATCACGCTCCGCATTGCGACATCATCTTTCTTCTTCTGCATCACTACTTCTAATTCTTCATACGCTCGCGGTTCCGTCCCGATTGGCCTTCTCGCGTCTTTCACTCGTCTCTCGACGTCGTAGTCCGCCTCTTTCGCGAAGGTCGTTTGCACGCCTTTCTTGTGCGCGTTGTGACTGCCAATGCCTTTCATTTTTTTCCGATCTCCCGTGAACTTTGTGGACTTTAAATCGAGCGCGTCCACGGTGAAGACGGTCGTCGCCATCCCTTGCAACGCGGACACGCGAGAGGCTTGGGACAAGTGCGGAACGTCGTCCGCGCTTTTTCCCTGCTGCTGACGGCTGCGCATTTGCTGCTGCTGCATCTTTTGCGCGTGCGAGAGGGATTTTTTCTTCTTTGGCGGCATCTCGACGATGCGAATCAAATCGCGAGACAGCGAGAGCGAAAACGACGACGCGGAGAGTGCGAGTTCTGCCTCTCGTTCTTTCTTTTGGTCTCTGTCGATTCGTTCTCTCGTGCGTTTTTTTTCTGCGATGGAATGGAGAAAAAGTTTCCTTCCTAAACCACCGAGAGAGAATAAAGAAAAGCTCTATCTATGCGATCGAAGGATTGGTTCTTTGAATGAATTGTTGTTGTACATCTCGTATTTCTCTCGTGAGTGAACTAATTACAAAAAGAACGTATTTGTTTACGTGATGAGAGCGTTGCGCTGATACATTTTCTTTCTCTGCTACTATTTCGTGTAAAAGTTTATCAGCGCTGCGGTTGCGCTTCGGCCAACTCTTGTTGTTGTTGTTGTTGTTGTTGCAAATCCGCGTTGCTGGTGTCTTTCAAAGGCGTTCGAGATTTTGCCACTTTGGAAAGCATCATGGAACTTCGACTTCGGGCCATTTTCAGAGCTGATTTTCGAATGATTTCGTCCGCGTTTTTACGCTCGATTTCCGAGTTGACGTCTTCCATCGGTAACACGCGGCCTTCGCTAGCTAACTTATGCGCCTCGTCGTAGCGTTTCAAATCGAAGAGCATTTTTGCCAACTCGACTTTATGGATTAATCTGTTCGGGTTGAGTTCGATGCATCGCTTGAAAAGCTTTTCGGCATTTTCAGCCGAACCAGGCGCGAGTGCACCGTACATCATCTTCACGTACATTTTGGTGATGCCGTTCAAGTTAGCCATGGACCATTCGTATCGACCCATGACGTGCAACGCCATGTCGTCGTTCGGGTCAATCTTCAGCGCGTTATCGAGAGACTCTTTGAGCAATTTACCGAGCTCAACTTTTTCTCTGTTTTCGTTGGAGAACATTTGCGCGCGCCCATACGCGACGGCTAAACATACGTGCGCTTGACAGGTGTTTTTATCGATTTCAACCGCTTTCTGCGCGCGATCCACCGCTTCGTCCGCCAACGCTTTCGCCTTCACTCTGTTTTTGAAAATCTCCGGTTCAAAGACTCGGTCGGAAAGAGACTTCGATAACGCGATGTTTGCGAACTGATTCATCGGTTGGCGTTCCACGGCTCTGGTAAAGATTTCTACCGCGGAAAGCGTATCGCCGGTTTCGTTCTTCTTTTGGCCCATCTTGATCAATTTTTCAAAAGACTCTGATTTTTGCATCACATTTGTTCTCGAAGACACGCGATTTATCGCGTTCACGCTGCCTCGACGAGCGATGTTCGCGATGGATTGCACCCCAAGTCTTGCAAATTTCAACCTCGGGAAGGATATGCTTCGATTTTTCATGCTCGATTTCACCCAACGAATCCTTCGCGATATGCGCATCAATCGATTTCTCGAGTTGGGAAACAACCAATCCAACGCTTTCAAGACGCCCAAGCCGGTGAAAACGGACGGTAACTGCGTGAAAACAGAAGACGGCAATGCGACGACAAAGTTTAACAGCACGGCGACAAACGTCACCTTCGTGTAAAACCATTTCTGTTTCCTTTCTTCTTTCTCTTCTCTTCGTTGTTTTTTCTTTTCGTTTTGTTTTTTATTCGATTTAGTTTTATTCGCGGCGATTGTATTCACCGCTTCTTTCGGCGCCGCTTTCCCAGTTCTGTTCACCGGCGCGTGCGAGGTGATGTGCAACAAATCTTCCGACGTCGTCGGTTTATCCCACAGACGGTTGACCATTTTCCGCTCGTTTTCAATTTCTCTCCTCTTGAAAGAACCAGAGAGCTCTTCATCGTACGAAATTTTTCTACCTCTTCTACCGTCGTCTCGTCTGTTCTTCGCGTCCGGCGTGAACCCATCGTCGCTGAAACAAAACTCATCGTCCACTTTGCAATCATCGTCGATCCAAATCGGATCGGCGACTTTATTACCTCCAAAAGACCCAGTTTTCTGATGGCGACCAAACGACGGACTCGCGCCTCCTCCTCCGTTCGCCGCCCGATCGAACCCGCGTCCAATCGAAGAAGAAGACGGCGAAGAAGACGCGCTGTTGTTGTTAGTATTACTAGTATCTCTGTATTGCGAACTCGGCGAATCCCCACCACCGACGTTCGAATTCGGAGACGAACCGTCCGCTCCCAACCCTCGTTGTTTTCTCACGATTGGGTCGAAATCTGAATTAAGAAAAGAGGGGGAAAAAGGTCAGTTCGAGACCCCAAGAAAAGAGACAAAAGGGGGGGATAAAATGGAAAAAAATGCAAAAGAGTCTCAATCAACCCTCTCTCCCTTTGAGGAAAGAAAACAAACGAGCGCCCCGCGAATAACGCAGCACAAAGGGCACAGAATGAACAACGGCATCATCATCTCGTCGTCGTCGTCGTCTTCATTGCGGTTTGCGCGTCTCTCGAACTTTCAAAGGAAGAAGAAGCGGCCGGCAGAGGTTTCCCCCCCTTCAACACGATAAAAAAAAAGCCCCCCGTGTGCGAAGTCGTCTCTTGGACCCAAAGAAAAAAAGAGAAAAATTCCAATTCGTGCGCCCTTTCTCCTTCTCTCGTTAACGATGAAAAGATGTGACGCACCTTCGGCGAAAGACGTGCTCGCGCGCGCGGAGAAGTCTCTCATGATCTGATCTCGTTTCTTTTGTGTGTGTTTGTGTGTGTGCGCGCAGTTGCGTTTTAAAAAACGCTCCTCTCAAAAGGCGCCTTTTCGGTCACTCGTTCTTCTTTTCCCGGGCCTTCCTTCGACGTCTTCTCGTTTTATTCCAATTTTTTTCTTCGGTGAAACGTTTTCTTCTCCTGACTCAAAATCAAAGAAGCGAGAGTAAAGGCGGGACAGAGAAAGACAGATCGGAGGTAAGGGTGGATCGATCGCGAGACGCTCGGTTCGGTTCGTTCCTTCTCTCTTACGAGTTCGAAGCGTGTCTTGGAAATGTCGAGAGAAGCGATAAATATAGCGAGGCCAAAAAACACGGTAGTTTAGGGTGTTCGTAAAACATGACACGAAAATTTTACTAAAAGAAGCTAAAGAAACTAGTACGCTATTGATGTTTTGCGCGTTGTCATTGATCTCGCGCAGCAGCCGGGGCCGCAGATGTCGTCGTCGTCGTCGACGACGACGAGGGAGGTAACAATCTTCTCCACGTGTTCGTTTCCGTCTCCAACGAGTGCAAAATGAACTCGAACGACTTGGGTCTCTCGTCGACGTCTTTCGCCGCGCACGCTTGGAATAACTTGGATATGGAGTTAAACGCGAGCTCGTCCGCTTGGGTGAGCGGGAGTTGCCTCTGGGAAGACAAGAGGATGAGCTCTTCTCTTCGTTTATTCCAGTCGGTCGGTAAGACGAGTCTGCGCTCGGAGTAGCCGACGACGGCGACGACTTGCATGGGATGTAAGTCGTCCCAAGGCGTTCGCGTGGTCAAGAGTTCCCAACAGACGACGCCGAAGGAGTAGACGTCGGCGCGTTCGTCGTACGGTTCGGCGCGGAGCATTTCTGGGGCCATCCATTCCGGGGTACCGTGGAATTCCGAGCGCGCGGAGGCTAAGGTGGAGAAGCGGACGCGAGACATGCCAAAATCGGCGATTTTGACTCTCCATTTTTCATCGACGAGGATGTTTGGAGATTTCAAGTCCAAATGGAGGATAGGCGGCGAGCGACTGTGGAGGTAGTGCATGCCTCGAGCGACAGCCATGGCGATGTTCAGACATCGCAAACCGTCAACTTTAAAACACTCGTCGGATTTCAAGATGCCGTGTAAAGAGCCGCGACGCATGAACTCGGTGAGAATCAAAGGCGGCTCTAAAGCGTAGCCCATGAAGAGGAGGAGGTTGGGATGTCGCAGTCGCGCCAAAGTTTGAACCTCATTTTCTAGTTTTTCGCGCACACTTTTCCCGCGTTCGAGAAGCTGCTTGACCGCCACTAATGTGCCTTGATAGGAGCCTCGAAAAACTTCCGCGAAACCGCCGACGGCTATGCGTTCGAGAAGTCGGACGTTCTTGGCGTCTATCCGAAACTCTTCCGAAAGCGCGTCCGTTTTCTGCTCGCTCGTAGACGCGCCGTTGTTAGCTATGTTGTTGTTATTTCTAGCGCTATCGTTGTCTTCATATTCACTGTACAGAAAACCGCGCGAATCACCATCCGCGATGTTCCCGTCGTACCTCGCCACCGCGTACCTCCCGTCCACCGGACTCGCGTACGCCTCGTTGATAGCGTTCGATATCGTCGTCGCGGCGTGAAACTCTTCGTCATCTCCTCTCAATTCCACGAGTCTTGGCGAACTTCCACTCGCGGTGGTTTTGAAAGTACTGTCGTGCGCTTTCTCCCCGAGCGCTAACGCCGGTCCTCCTTTCTTATGACCGCCATCCTCTGTGCCATTCGCAGAGGCGTTCGCCGCGCTCGACGAAGCGGTTGAATTTTCCAACTGTCCTTTCCCAAAGTGCGCTCGAAAGTGCAAGTTCATGTTCACATCGACGGTTTCCCCATCGATTCTATCCACCCGCATGATCGGTCCATTCAACGCCTCCACGCGCTCCGGAGCTATCGCCATCCGTTCGAAGCTCATCGCCGTCGTCCTCGCAGTCGACCCTTCGCCGCTGCCGTCGTCTTGCGAAGACGAAGAAGTCACGTTCCAACTTTGCACCGGCATTTTAGATAAAGTCTGTTGCAACCATTGGTCGATTTGCGCGCTCGGCGCGGTTTGACCGACCAAAGTTTCTCGCTGAGAAGAAGAAGCAGAAGCAGACGTCGGTTGCTTCTTCGCGGGCGCGCCCAGAGCGGCGGGGACGACGACATCTGGGGTCGGCGCGCGCGCCAAAGCCAGCGGATTCGATTCCGTTGTCGTCTCTTCTTTTTCCATTTTTAGGAGAGAGAGAGAGAGAGAGAGAGAGAGTTTTGGATTTTGAAGTCGAACGAATCGGTACGCGCGCTCTTCTTTCTACTCTTTCGGTCTATCTCTGTGTTATGTGTGTGTTTACGTGCTTTTAAGAATGCGTCTTCGTTTCATTTTAAATACTTGTGCGTTCCTTCTCTCTTTTTTATCCGGAGGCGAATAGAAGGTTGAAGAAGGAAAGAGAAGATTTCGAAAATAATACACATCAGACAACATATTTTTAATCACACATCATAAAGCTAAAACACTACAAAAGGCGCGAACGCGAAAAAATTCATCGCTCTTTCTTCTTCATTTCGCTGTTACTCGTCGTCGCGCTCAAGGAGGAGGCGGTACGTTTCGAAGGCATCCCCGACGTCGTCGACTTAGCTCGCGCGCTACGGCGCTTTTCGGCGAGTTCAGTCGTTTCGTAATACGCTTCGAGCGCGTTCTTTAACTTCCAAAACAGGACAATTAACTTTGCCAGAACGACATCTATTATGCCGATGATGATGGATAAGAACTTTCCGAAGGTGGTTTTGGCTTCTTTTTTAAAGCTGGCGAGCTTCTTTTCGAGTTTGTTGATGTCCTGGAAAGATTTAACTCTGGAGCGGTTGGCGAGCATTTGGGCAGTTTTGGACCCGTCCAAAGCCCGTTCGACGACACCAAGGGTGAAAAGACGGTCGACAGTCACGACGGCTACGAGCGTGAGGACGAGAAGGCCGACGAACGACCGCACGTGGTTTCCGAAGAAGATATTGAAGACGAAGAGGATGGCGTTGAAGTGGCCACGAGCGACTTTGGCGATGGTACGTCCAACCTTTTTGGATGCGATTTCGCACATGATGCGAATCGCGACGAGAAGGCGGAAAAAGTTGCTGTACGCGGCACGCTGTTTCGTCTTTGCCTCGCGAAATTGCATCACCAGTTCCTTGAAAGAGTTTGGTTTGCTCTTTCGTTTCTCCTCTGCCTCTTCTTCTAATTTCTTTTGCTTCGCAAGAGTCGCTTCTTCATGAGTGCGAGAACATCTCTTCATTAAGCTTTTATCATCAACTTCCACGTCGTCGGCGAAGCAACACGTGCCGTCATCGTCCAAGACGACGGGTGAAAAGCACACGCCGTCACATCCGATGCTTCTATTACTCCCACCACATACACCACACGTGTCTACGACTGCGTCGCCGTGACAAGTGCCGGCGCAATCGAATTTGGCCCCCGAGCCGCACACGCCGTCGCAGCCGTACGTTTCTTTCCCCCTACAACGACGCAACTCAACATCGCCGTTACAGTTTACTCTCGATTGGAACCCTTCCGAGCATCGCGAGCTACAAGCTTCCGTCCACTCACCAAACGCTCGATCGAAAACAGGTAGACTATCTGCGAATGGCGAGAGACGGTTAGCCGTTTCCAGTGCTATCTTCTCCTTCTTGCACGTCCTCTTCGACGGCGGTTCCGGCATCGCGACGTTTTCGAACCGTTCCGCGTACGCGCAAAATGCATACGCGTTCGATTTTGCTTCCGTAAAAGAATCGATCGCGATCACTATCATCTTACCTACCGTCGAATGAAACAACGAATCCATATTTTTCTCCTTATTTTCTTTCATCGATGCCCGTATTTTATCAAAATACACGTCCGCGTGCATCTTTTCAAACAATATCCGATCCACGGTTAACTGCCGGACTAAAATAAACGATCCATACACATCTTCCACGAAACTTTCCAGTCCGTCCGCAAAATTTCTCAAAACAAACGTTTTCCTCATCGTCCCAAACACCAAATCGTATGCCATCCTCGGCGTTTTCATCGGCACATCTGAAACTTTCTCGATGCCAACTCTGTTCACCGTCTCTAACACTTTCCGACACCCGCGTCGGGTTCTATCTCGCAAAGTGAACCGAATCTCATATTTTTCGTCTAAACTCATGAGATCTGTGACGAATTTCGGCATTTTTCGCCCTTGTTTACCTTTTAATTTCGCGATCTGCTTCTCCATGTCTTCCAACTGCGCTCGCGCGAGTAACCCGGTGCTATTCAACTCTCTCAAGTTTGCTTCTAATTCATTCACGGCTAACTGACTGGCATTCCCAGTGATGGCATTTCCTGCAAAAACAAAGAATCTATACAGCAATATCGCCAGCACGACGGTTAAATAAGACTTCTTGACGTTTTCTTGCACCCGCTTCGTCCGCTTCTTCTCGAGTTTTCTTTTCCTTTCCTGTTGGATTTGCATCTGTTTCCTGTGCATTTTGTTCGGCGAGGAGTGCGGGGAGGATATCGGCGTCGCTTTTCGAGACGATGACGCGCGAAAAGAGTCGTCGTACTCCACCGCGTCCCCGCTAGAATCGACCAATCGAAACAGTGCTTCCGGCATCTTTCTCTATCTTATTTTATGATTCTCTACTTTCGCGTCTTCTCTCCTTCTCCTTGTGATTTTCCCAAACGGAGTACGCGATGTTTGCCACCGCGCCGGTAAACACGATGGTACCGACGAGCGCGATTTTGGAGTTGTACGGCACGTACCGCTCCCAGTTTAAGATTCGGAAGAACGAGGTTTCGGGTGCGGCGGTCGTTTTCTTGCCAACGCCGCTGCTATTGTTCATCCAAACAGCGTAAGTGGGGGTGGTTTCTTTTTCTCTTTGTGTGGTAAAATATTTTCGTGTTGAGCTTCGAAAACGTTTTCTCTCTCTTTCCCTGCGCGCGAGTTCGAGAAGCGTTAGCAGTAGTATTACAGTTTACAGGATCAAAGTACGCGTTTTAATACACATTGTTATTATTTATCACAACACACAACACTATCTATGCGGTATTATTCTTATTCTTATTGTTATTATTATTGCTTCAACTCTTATTATTATTATTATTGTGCTTCTTTTTACCCCCGGAGAAACCCATGGAGCGGAATTTGGACATCAAGCCGCTGTTGTCGTCTTTTTTCCCTTCGCCGGTGACGTTGACATCTCTCAACATTTCCACGATTTGCTCGAATTCTGGGCGAGTGTTCATGTCGGCTTGCCACGAGTACTGGATGGTGTGCGCGAGGACCGGGTGGCAACTTTGCGGGATGGTGGGACGCATGCCTCTTTGAACGACGCCGACAGCTGCCTGGAGAGGAGTGTATCCCGAATACGGTATGTCACCACCTGTGACGAGTTCCCACAGCGTAATCGCGAAAGAGTAGACGTCGCACTTGTGGTTATACACTTGGTGCGCGATAACTTCTGGCGCCATCCATCGGTAGGTCCCAGTTTCCGCTGTCATCACTCCATCTTTTGCCATGACTCTCGCGACGCCAAAGTCGGCAATTTTCACCACGTCGTTTTCATCCATCAACAAGTTAGCCGTTTTCACGTCTCTGTGAACGATGTTGATCTTGTGAAGATAATCCAGACCTAAGGCGACGCCGGTGGAGTACTTGACGATTTGTGACAACTTCAATGGCGCGTTTTTATGCAAGAAGCTCAACATCGAACCGCCGTGCATAAACTCCGTCACAAGACACAACATCGGTCCTTTCGTTATGGCACCGATGAGTTGAATGACATTCTTATGGTGCACTTTCCTTAACGTGGACAATTCTTGCTGAAATTCTCTCTTCACGTCGTCGTGATTTTCATTTTTCGGCGTCTTCAAAACTTTTACCGCGACTTCTTGACCGCAATATTGTCCGAGATATAAAACGCCAAACGCTCCCTGCGCAATCTTTTCGCTGTACGTCAACAACTTTTCATCGATTTCCCACTCGGAAGGCATGGGCGAAATGCTTCTCTCGTCCACTGCCGCACGCCTGTCTCGTCCGCTGCTCTTCTTCTGACTCACGTCGCCTGATTTTCGTTTTGGATGTGCCGGCGCGGAATCCATCGCGCCTCCGCTCTTCTGTTGTTCTTTCTCGTTCTCGCGTGAAGAAACCGCTTCGCCCCAGTTCAACTGATCAAAAGCGCTCTGCAACAACGCCTCCAGCCCTTTCTCATCGTTCTCACGCCATCCTTGCGCAACAAAAACGTCCAGAACATACCCGTCCGACGTGCAAAACACGTGTGCTTCGGCAATATTCAATCCGACATCAAACAAAGTCGTCGATATCCTCGACAACGTCCTCGGCTTATTTCCTCCGCACACCGCGATCTCATACGTCCCTTCCAAACTATTTCTATTGTTAGTATTACTATCTATGCTTCTCCCACTCATACTTCCACCGCGACTGTTCGGTGATCCGCCAAACTCACCTCCCGCGTTTCCTCCTTGAAACGAACTCAGCGTCAGAGAAGAGCCGAATATCGGCTTTCGTAAACCTCTCGTTTGCTGCTGATGGTGGTGATTTTGCTGCAGTATAACTCTCGCCTGCGACTTGTACCTCGCCGCTTGCGCGCTTCCTTCGTTCGCCGAGGACATGCTCACGTCCTCTCTTTCCTCTCCGATGTCTACATCGCCTCCTTCATCATCATCATCATCCGAGTACTCGTCCTCCTCGTCTTCGCCACCAACTAAAACCTCTCTGACGTGTACCACCGGCGCATCTGTCGTCGCCGCTCTTTCCAACAACCGCACGTGCGTCTCGATGTCCTCCAAATGATGCGCGTCTAATCCGTACTGTCTCGGTAACCGCAGTATCAAATCGTGCACTTTCGCTCTCCGCTCCTCGTCGTCGTTCAACTCTGGCCAATCCTCGCACAATTGTTCGATGACTTTTTGACAAACTCTCAATTTTTCCTGCTGTTGCGCGGACGCGTGCGAAGACGACGGCGTGCCGCCGCGGTCGCTTTTACTTCGAGCCCTCGCGCCAGACATGCTCTTTTCTCTCCGTATCCTCTCCCTTCTCTCTCTCACACACGCACACACGAAATGCGCGCTCGTGTTGATGCAAAAAAACCGAGACAAGGGGCAGAGAAAGAGCGAAGAGCGAATTTTCGTTGCACACTCTCGCGTAAAAATAAATAAAAAATCTCTTCTACGCGTAAAATAAAACCTCCGAAACGAACCCCTCGCGACCAACGCCGTCGACTTTGCGCTCCAAATTCCCACGCTTTCAGATATTTCAGATCCTCTTTTTTTCTCTTCTTTGCGTTTTATTTATGCGTTTGTACGACAACGTTTGTATGAGAGAGAGAGGCGTGCGCGCGTGGTGGCGTGGCGATTTTTTTTTTTTCGTTCACTCAGAGACGGAGTCGAGTTCGGAGCTTTTTTTCTCTCGGGACGAAAAATCGCGCGACGACGAAAAAAAATCGAAGAGAAAAAATAAATTTTTGATCTTTTTTTCACGACGAGCCAACACTAAAAAAAGTTTCGATCGCGAGGGGCTCCCCCGTCGTTTTGGGGAAAAAATATATCAAAACTCACGTTCAACTTCAAACTCTTCTTTTCTGAACGCGCAGTACAAAACGCGAAGCGCAGAGAGAGAGAGCAAGAGCGGAAAAGAAAGAGGATGGGATTTTTACCACCGTTCGGTAACAAAAAGAACGACGACGACGACGATAAAAACGAGAAGAAGAAGGAGAGCGAGGAGGAGAAAAATGATGCGATTGTGATGGAGAGAAGCAAAGATTACGAGATTATGAAGAAAGAAGAGCGCAAAGATGTCATCAACGATTCCATCTCGAAAGGAAGAGCGATGCTCGAGCAACTCCAGAAGAAAAGTGGCGGCGTTCCTTTTTCGTCCTCTTCTTCGTCTTTGAAAAGTTTGCACGTGCCGTCCTCGAAGACGAGAGAGGCGGACGCGTTAATCTTGGAAGAGAAAGTATCTCGAATGACGAACGAGCTGAACGTGGCGATTCGAGAGAAGGGCGTGGCGAAGATGCAACTGGAAGAGATCAACGGCGAGATGGTTGCGCTGAAGAAAGCGTTCCGAGAGAGCGAAGAGAAAAGAGACGAGATGACTTTGCGACACGAGCGCGCGGCGAAAGCGATTTTGGGGCTGGAGAAACGCGCAGAGAAAGCGGAGGAGGAAATCGAGGCGATGAAGAGACGAGAGAAGGAGCTGAGAGAAGATATCGCGACGCTGGGGAAGAACGCGGAGGCGCTGATTGCAGACAACGAAGCCAAGGACGAGCTTTTGAAAGATTACGATCGGACAAAAGTTTTGTTGCACGAGAGCGCGGCGCAGGCGGAGATTGCGGATGAGAAGGCGAAGAAAGCGGAAGATTTGTTGGAGGAGAAAACGATTGAGTTTGAGAAAACGGTGGAAGAGCAAGCGTTGGAGTTTGAACGCAAGTTGGAAAAGATGGCGGACGAGAAGACGGAAGAAAGAACGAAAGAACTCTCGGAAGAGTTATACGACGTGAAGAAAGCGTGTAAAGAGAAGGAGGAAGCGTGCGAAAAGTTGACGAAAGAGTGCGAAGAAAAGTTGACAATCGCGAACGAACAAATCGAAGAGACGGAGTTTTTAAGAGAGGAGAAGAAGAAATACGACGATTTGTTGATTGAAAAAGCAAAAATGGAAGCGGATCACTCGGAGTTTCTCGACAAGTTAGCCAAGGAACACGCGGCGGCGATCGTCGCGAGAGACACCAGGCTCGAAGAGTTTGAAGTCTTGTGCAACGACTTGACAGAATCGAATAAACAACTCACCACGCGATGCGGCGCGGCGAGCGGGAAGTTCAAGGCGTTGCAAGACAAACTTACCGCCGTTCGCCGAGGCGCCGCGGACGCGTTCGCCGGTATCGACCAAAACGTCATGTATTTATCGGACGACGACGTGCGTTTGAAGTACAACATGGCGTTGGAAGAGGCGAGAACGGCGGAAGAGTACGCGAAATTATGTGATCGCCGATATAGAGACTGCGAGGACGCGTTGCTCGCGATGAGTCTTACCCATCGAGAATTGTTAGAAGAAACGCGAGCGCTTCGCGCGGGTGAGAGTCAAGCTTCATTCGCTACTTATGGATATACTGGTGCGGAAGAAGTGCTCGTACAAATGGACGAAATGAAAGTCGAATTAGGCGACGCGAAGACGGCTTTGGAACAAGCAGCGAGCGATTTGAAAGAGTTGCAACGCGTAAACGAATTGCTCGAAGAACGTTTACAAGCGCGCAATGAGATGGATAAGAAGCGCGAGTTTACGATGGTGGAGAGCGCAAAAGAAATCGAGCGCCAACAAAAAGAAATTCGTCTGCGCGAAGTTGAATTGGAGTTGAAATCGCAACGCCAGCGAGAGTTTATTAAAGACATCATGGACAGGCAAAAGAACGGTTTGTTATCGATTGGCTCCAAGTTCGGCGTAGACGTGGATGTCGAGGAAGAAGAGGAGGACGAAGACTCTTCCGACGACGACGCCGAAGAAGAAGAAAACAGCGACAGTAACGATAAGAAGAAAAGTACCAAAGTCGACTCTTCCTTCTCGAAATCCGACGTGGAAGCCCAACGCCGAGGCCGCTCACGAGACCCGGTCGAGATCCCGAACGATTCCGCGGAAAAGCTCACGCCAAAGTCGAACAAATCTCCCTTGTTAAAAGGAGGTCAAGTCGGATCGTTTTCGTTTAAGGAGTCTCCGGTGATGCCGCAAGGCATCGAAGAGCTCGAGCAATACATCTCCAGCGACGACCGCAAGAATCTCTTCATGTCGTTTGGCGAAGCGCAGAAAAAGTAAAACGAGAAAAACTTGCTCTGACGTCTTTATGAGCATATATTTATATTTATATTTATGACTGATCATTTCCCATTTAGTAACAACAATAACAACAACGACATAGCGCGATGTGTATCGCGACATCTGATTGTAATGTAAATTATTATGAACGATTTAATTTTTTATCGGATCATCATCATCATGGCGCGTTTCGCGTTTCGAAGTCGTTGGGACCACTGAGAACGGTCGTTGCAAGTCGTTCCTCTCCAAGCTTTTGCACAATTCAAAAAATTCTACACACACACTCAACGCGCGACGCGAAGCGCGATAAAAAGACCGAGTAATAAACGCATAAAAGACGAGCACACGCAAACAGAAAAGAATGGAGTGGACGACGATTGAATCAGACCCCGCCGTGTTCACCTCTCTCATCCAACAAATCGGCGTCAAAGGCGTCCAAGTGGAAGAACTGTGGGACCTTTCCAATCTCGAAGCGCTCAACCGCCGCTTTCATTTGCACGGATTAATCTTCCTGTTCAAATACAGAACCGATTTAGATACGACGAGTGCGCTAGCCGTGGAGAATGTGGACGCGCCGGAGAGTTTATTTTTCGCGAGTCAAGTGATTACGAACGCGTGCGCGACGCAAGCGATTTTAGGGGTGTTGTTGAACGTGGAGACTTTCGGGAACGACGTAGAGGGAGAAGGAGGAGAGGGAGAGCGAGAACAAACGATTGGCGAAACGCTCGAGGAGTTGAAGCAATTCACGGCAGATTTTCCACCAGAGTTGAAAGGATTGGCATTATCGAATAGTGAGAAGATTCGTGCGGCGCACAACGCGTTCGCGAGACCGGAGCCGATTGTAGAGGAAGGGAAGCGAGCGGCGAAGAACGGCGACGAAGTGTATCACTTTGTCGCATTCGTACATCACGGAGGACGCGTGTGGGAGCTGGACGGTCTGAAACCGAAACCGGTTGCGTATGGAGAATGTTCGAAGGAAAATTGGCACGAAGTAGCAGTTCCAGCGATTCAGGAGCGCATACAGAAATACGCGTCGGACGAGATTAGCTTCAACTTGTTGGCGATGACAAACGAGAAGGAGAGCGTATTTAGAAGAGAGTTACGAGAGGCCACGGAGAGTGGAGATAACGAAAGCATAATAAGGTTGACGGACGAGATTGAAGACGAGATGAAACGAAAGGAAAATTGGAGAGACGAGAATATTCGGAGGAAGCACAATTACATCCCCTTCATATTTGAAATGTTGAAGTGCTTGGCTGAGAAAGGCGCTCTAGAGTGAATTAGAAAAAAAAAGTTGCTTCTGTATGAATCTAAAATAAATTACTATTGCGCAGCATTACTTTCTATTCAATTTTGGTCAAGTCTGATTGCGAACGCCGAAAGAAACTCCCGCTTCGTTTGTGTTTCGTCTTCTTCGTTTTGATGGGTTTACCATCGCTATCGCTGCTATCGTTTGCATCGCTATTGCGCTCACCTTCCTTATGTTTCGATAAGCTCTCGTCATCGATGTGTTTCATTTTAATCCCAAGATCCATCGCCGTTTCCTCCATAACTCTCAAATGCTCCTTCATGCTCAACTCATTTGGAAACAACTGCTCGAGAAACTCTTCCGAGAACATATCGTTTGAGGTGAACCGTTCGCCATACGCCGGCTCCACGACGCCGCTAAACTCTCTCGCGATTTCCCACAACTCGGTTCCTAAAACGGGATCGTAAGACGCCTCGGAGGATTCTACTACTTTCGTGCCGTCAAACTTTTGTCCTTTGAAAAATTTACGCAACCGCCAATCGACTAAAGAAATTGCAAAAACGCCTATCGCAAAGAGCAACGCGTGCACGTGCCATAAAAATCTTTGCAGGTAAAGGACAAGAGAGAACGGCGATGGAGATGGAGTCTTCGAAGTGTCATCTTCCTCATTGCTACTATTCGCCACAAACGATGACGGAAACCTCTTCGGTCCATACTTCTCCACGAACTTTCCGGCGAACAACCCTCGACTAAAATGTCTCGTGCCTTGATCCATCCTTCGCATCTGCGGCGTCGCGTTTAAATTGGCGTTGTGCGGCGCAAACGGATTTAACGCCGCTATCGTCACCGCTCTTGCACCATCTTCAGCGGGCGCATAACACATCCTCCTGATAAATGCCAACGGCAAAAAGCGCAACAACCACACGCTACTAAAAATTGGCGTTCTTACTGCTCCGGGATCCACGCTAGAACACCTCACCCCTCTCGCACCCCAGCGGTACTCCACCTCGTTCGCGAATGCCACGCACGCTAACTTTGTATCTGAATACGACCCAAACCTTTCGTCGTATAAGAATTTATTACACATTCCCGCCGCTTCAATCTTCCCGAACCGATGGCACACCGAAGCGACAAAGACGCAGTTCGCAAACTGCCGCCGATCAATCGCCCTTTGAAAACTCTCGTTCAACGATAGCGTCAATACCGCCGGCCCCAAGAAGTTCGTCCACACCAGTTTACTCACCCCAGTCTCATTCTCGTACCCTTTCGCCGAAGCCACCCCGGCGTTGTTCACCAACACGTCCAATTCCCCAATCCTCTCGTTAAATCGTGCAGCAAATCTCGCAATCGAATCCCCACTCGAAACATCCAACGCCACGTCCTCCATCACCACCAAATCTAAATGCGGGAACTTCTCCATCATCTCATCTTTAACATCCTTCGCTTTTTTCACGTTTCGGCATCCAAACACCACCTTAGCGCCCGCTAACGCTAAATCCAAAGCCACCTGTTTTCCAATGCCGGAGGTGCACCCGGTGACCAGCGCGACTCGATTCACCAAGTCTGCGTTTTGGGCGTGGATTTCGTTCTTTGTGAGAGACGCGCGCGTGTCGAAGAGAAATGTGCTCCTCGTCCTCTGCCGCGCCGCGATCCTTTCTTCTTCCGCTTCTGATTCTTCTCCTGCGTTCGTCGTCGTCGACGACGGGTCGTCGTCGTCCGTCGTCGTCGTCGTCGTCTCCATGTTCTTTGTTTTTTGAAGAAGAAGAAGAAAACTTTTTCCCGAGAACTTTTCTTTTCAAGATATTTAGGGTTTTACAAAAAAAAGCACGAAAAGAA
>Ga0255765_1000428_pt1 | contig 56295 bp, 39 predicted proteins | sample 041ome_8_FD_179965 | JGI IMG/M metagenome (GOLD analysis project Ga0255765, IMG submission 179965) | Coastal salt marsh microbial communities from the Groves Creek Marsh, Skidaway Island, Georgia - 041407BS metaG (version 2) | ecosystem: Environmental > Aquatic > Marine > Intertidal zone > Salt...
CTGGAACGCACTGCCGATGCGCCGGTTTCCCGTCGACAGTTTTAGCATCAACCGTACTCAAGGTCCCCGTACGAGTTCCACCTCCTCGTTCAAACTCGCAAACGACCGCTTCACATTTCACTTCTTGTTTGCGATACTCTTTGCCATGCTTCGTTGTTTTTGCGATTTGATCTCTCCACTTTGCACGTGCGGCGTCTTCGTCCACGCCAAACATTGCGAAAACGTCTGCTTTTTTCAAATGCGTACGTGAAAGTAAAGGATCGCTCGGTTCGACCCCATCCATAAATGCATCGATGTAAATAGAGATTCTTCCAATGCTGTAAACATCATCTAAAGATTTTTTAAACTTACCATCGCCATCAGGATGACGATCTTCTACAGTAAGACATCCCGCTTCGAACGTCAACTCGTTGACAAGAAATTCGGCGCACGTCGTGACATCTCCACGTGCCGTATTGTTGACTTTCTCACCGATTTTGAGCTCTTCCAAGCTCTCAAGCTCTGTTTCCTTTTGCTCGAGTGACAGCCCATTCCACTTTCCTTGTGAGGAAACAACTGCAGCAAACGGTATTCGTTTCTTCTCCCCATTTTTCGCTGTGTACGTCAACGCCTCGCCGTTCCCAAACTTCTTTGCGCTTTCATCGCCTTTCTTCGGGCCTTTTGACGGATTCTTCCTCTCCAAACTTTCAAACCATTTCCCCTCCTCATTTTCTTTCTCAACTCGTTGCCCTTCCCGTTTCTCCTTCAACGTCTCTCTCGCCTGCAGGTGTTGCTCCAACCACGTCTTCTCGAATGCTTCCATCTCCTCCTGTGTGGCTGAACGCGCTCTCAACTCCTCCAACTTTTTCTCTTTTCGTCTTAACTGACCCATCTCCCAATCTCCGCAAGGCTTGCAAAGATCTTTTTCGGGCTCAAATTTACTCTTCCTCCAAAAGGGAGATGATTTATCAACTCCACAAATCTGGCAGCAGCGCGCGTCTGTGCTCATATTAACTTAGAAGAGAAGAGAGAGAGAAAAAAAACAGTTAGTAACACACAAGGAGAAGCCAAAAGAAGGGAAATCGAGAAGAAACGGAAACCACCAAACACGCGAACAATGAACGCGCGAATAACGTCAACGCATACGATGCGACTATTCTTGGGAATATCATTCGAGAAGAATAAACGCGTTCGTGAAGACATTTTTGTTTGTCTCGTCGCTCTTAAAAATCTCCGCGCGGGGTCGATGAGAAAGAAGACTTGAGAGAAAGTTGCCTCGTCAAGTGGATTTTATTCAACGTTACAAAAAGAGAGTGAGAGCGAGAGAGAGAGAGAGAGAGAGAGAGAGAGAGAGAGAGAGAGAGGAGAGACGCACCTGCGGCTTTGCCTTCCATGCTACGAAACATTCTTCTCGCTTGTTCCTCGTCTTGGAGCACGCACGGAAAAAAATGGGAAATTGTGGGAGGATCCTCTTTCCTTTTTCAAAAGAGTTCCGCAGCACAATTTGGACGAAAAAAAGAGAGGCGGGAAAAAAAAAGAATCTTACACAACGCGACCAAAGTCTCCACGGCGGAACAAAAATAAGCGGAAAAACGCCAAAAAACAGCGCGACACTCCCTCGGTGGTGGCGGCTTTAGAGCGTCTCGCGAAGCGCACTTTCCGCGAACTCGCGCGCGCGCGCATCGACGACAGAATAAGAAGTGCAAACTACCGCGAGTTTTAATGAAACGCGCGTCGTTAGGGGATGAAACTTCGCTCGCAGCGGCGCGGAGGGAGCTTTTTGCGTCGAAGAAGAAGCGGAGAGAAGAAGAAGAAAAAGAAAACGAGTTTTCAACTTTCACCGGCGCGCTCTCGCGATTCTTGGTCCGAGAAAACGAGCAGTTCCTCTCGATTCCCGCGAAGGAAACGTCTCTGATTTCGTTCGAAGACGAGGAGCGGTGCGCGGCGATTCGCGACGCCGTCGTCGATGGGGTTTTGAACAGAGCGGAGGCTTTCTTTTTGTTTCAGAATAAAAACGAAGAGTTTTTGCTGCCTTTGGACGAGTTTGACGACGAAGAAGAAGAAGACGAAGAAGAAGAAGAGGCGACTTCTCTTTTGTCGTTCGCGATGGTGGACATCGCGTGCGCGGCGGTAGATTTCGCGGAAGAAGTGGTGCGAGCGTTCGCGAGCGGGGAGTGCAAGAGCGAGAGCGCGTGGGTGTACGAAGTTTTGAGCGCGTCGTGCTTTCGATTGAGCTTGAAAACGAGAGGGCGAAGAGACCGGTTCGAGGCGGACTTTGAGAAAAGCGGCAGCGGCGGCAGCTACAACGACGAGAACGAGAACAAGAACAGCAGCGTTCCGATATCGGCGATTACGTTTGATAAAGAGACCATGGCAAAGATGGAGACGGTCATCTTGACGACGTTGGAGTATCGCGTGTCGAAACCGACGAGAGCGACGTGGGCGAAGGAGTTTTTAAACGCGATGAAAAAGAACGTGGAAATCGTCGCGTTCGGCGCCGAGGGCGCCAAGCCAACCGAGTTTAAACGGTTGTGGACGAAAGCGGAAGAACACGCGTGCGTCATCGTTGGCGCGAGTTTACGCTCGTTTCCAAACTCGCCGCAGTTTCGCACGTCGGCTCTCGGCGCGGCGGCGGCGACGGTAGGCGTCGCCTCGTCCGCGTTCGAGTACCTTCGTCGAGAAGAAAAAGAAGAACAAAAGCTGGCGCACCGCCACGCCGCGTTCGTCTCAGACGTGAAAAAGCTCGTCAAAGCGACCGCCGTCAACGCGTACGATTTCGGTTCCTGGGAGAGAGAATTCGAGACCGCGTTTGTATCCTTCTCGAAACACCATCGTCGCGCGCCTTCTTCTTCTCCCGGCGGCGGCGCGGGAGGAGACGCGAGAAAACGAGGAGGACGAGAAGAAGAGCCGAACAACGAAGAAGAACAGGAAGGAGAGAGAATCGTCGTTTCTTAGCGAAAAACAAACAAACAAAGAAACTTCCTTTTTTATATACCGATACGATACGAAAGAGAGAGACGCACACGCGCGCGCACTCATCCAAATCTGAGCACCTTTCGTCTCTCGCACAGGAAAACTCGTCAAAAAAAATTGGAGAGATTTTCAAAAATCCAAAAGCGATACGCAATACACATGTCTGACTTCCGACTCGCCGCGGTGGACGCCAAGTGCCGCGAACTGCTGCGAGAACTCGATCTCGAAGAAACGTCCGAGCGTAAAATTCGCGAGTTATTATCGAAAGATCTCGGGTTTGACGTTGAGGAATACAAAGGTTTAATTTCGAGCGTCATCGATGAATTCATGAGCGAGCAACCGCCGGAGAACATCGCGCCGAACAGCCAGGAACCGCTGGCGAAGAAACAGAGAGTCGTCGAAACGAATAAGAAGAGCGAGGAAGATTTGAGGAGTAAATGGGAAGGGCCTCCTCCGGCTGCCGCTGCTGCTCCTGCTCCGGTGAAGAAAGAAGCGCAAGCGCCTCCTCAACGAGGAGCAGTCAACGACTCTTCGGAGGAGGAAGAGGAGAAAAAATTGAAGGGAGCGCTGGAGACGATTTTTGACGTTTTAGAAGATTACGGCGCGAACGGGACGACGGCGAAGACGATAGCGGAAGCGACGAAGATGGACAAGTCTGAAGTCAATCGGGTTTTGTACGTGTGCTTGAAGAGAGGGATGGATTTGAGGTTGACGCACGACGGCGGGAAGACGCCGCCGACGTGGGCGTTGGACGTGACCAAGGAGAAAGGGAATGGCGGTCTGGCGTCGGCGCCGGCGGGGTCGGCAGTGATGCAACCGCAGCAACAACAACAACAACAACAACAACAACAACAACAACAACAACAGTTACAGCAACAAGCCGAAGACGCCGTGGATGGCGAGGTGTGCAGACTCTCCAACGCGAAGCGCATAGCCGTGCAAGTGTTTAAAGGCGCACCGACGATTTCGTTCCGAGAGTACTACGAGAAAAACGGTAAGTGGTTACCGGGAAAGAAAGGCATCAACTTGAACGCGGAGCAATTCGAAAATTTACGGGAGAAGATAGCGGATGTGGAGATTAAAATCGATGTCGTCGCCGCCGGGAACGGGTCCGAAAGCGAGACGGTCTGCGAAGTCGGAGCGAACAAAAGAGTGACGGTATCGAAATATAACGGGAAACCGATGGTACACATTCGCGAATATTATCAAAACAAGAGTGGCGAATGGGCGCCAGGATTTAAAGGTTTAGCATTACTTCGAGAACAGTGGGAGATGTTTGTCAACCACGCGGATGCGATTAGCGCAAAAGTTGAAACGATGTAAAATCAAAGAGACGCGCATGGATACATGGATAAGCTAGATTTCATCTATACGCTAGTAGTAATACAACATAATATACACAATATCTCTCTATCACGTCAGCTGTGGTTTGTCGTACGATCCGTCTCTCCAGCCGCCTACGCACTGCCTGCAGGAAACTTTACACGAATTCACCATAAATCCTGGATTTGCCGTGCACTCTCCACTCTCCGCCCATCCCGCACACGCCGCGTTCGTATCTTTGCACGTTTCTGAATTCGCGGGTCCTCCGGCGTAGTGCACTTTGTGATTTTCTGCGTTCCATTGGTTCGTTGGATTAACGTGAATCCACTTCGTCGCCGTCCACTTCTCTCCTCTCACTACAGGGCATCCGGCGTGCGACGACCCAGGATCCAACTCCCCTCCAGGTTTCATGGACCAAAATATCAACGCGTCGCCTTTTTTCACCACCGCCGCTCTTCCTCTGTTCCCGCATTCCGAGAAATTCTTTCCCCACCCTTTCTCGCTTCTTTCTAACGGCACCTCAGTATTCGGAAACACCGTCTCTCCGCCGAATTCCGGTTCGTGTAAATACATCAAAACCGTCACGATTCTATTGTTCGCCGTGCCCCCTTTGTGGAAAAAATAATCGTAATGCGCTCTATATTCTTGCTTGATCTCGTATCTCAACACCTGCGTCGCCTCTTGATGATTCACCGGCAACATCGAAAACGTCGCCACTCGCTTCTCTAATTTTTTCATCAAGTCGTTCGAGCCAAGTGCGACAAAACTCCCCGTGCTCGTCCGAATGTCCGATTTAGCAGTTCCACCCGTCTCCGCATCCACGACCCCGCTTTTCGTCATGTGAGTTTTGCAGTGATCGACCAAATAATCGCACTCTTCGTCCGTCATGAACCGCTTATACAGAAACGCCCGCGGATGATCGAGCGAGATTATTTGCATCCGGCTCGGATCCAGCACGTGTTCCGGAGGAGTCTGCTTCGCTTCGTCTCGCACGGTGAACTTTTGCGGTGGCGGTCTCGGTTTCCTTCGGGCGAACGGATGCGCGTCTTCTTCCGTTTCGACGTCGCTGCTCGCCACAGTCGTAGTCGTCGTCGTCGTCGAAGACGTCGCCTCTGTCTTCGAGACGACCGAGGAAGAAGAAGAAGAAGAAGAAGAAGAAGAAGAAGAAGAGATCGGTACGACTACAACGTTCTCCTCGACGATTCCGTCGGTCTCCGTTTCACCATCATCTTCTTCTTTTTCTAAACTCGGCACTAAATTCGCCATCGAATCTTCATCTCTCTCCTCTGGATAATCCTCTTCGTCGTCGTCTCCAATAATCGTCGGTATTTCTCGCGTCGTCGTCGGGTATCTTCTTGTATTGTCGTCGTCGCTTTTTAGATGACGCGGTTCGTAATCTTCCCTCAGCGCGTTCTTGTGCAAAAGAGACGTCGTCCTCGTCGTCCTCGTCGTCGTTAAAGCCGGAATGTTCGGACCGAGAATCCCGAACGTGGCGATGATTAAGAGAGAAGAGCCGATGACCGAAGTCGCGAGGAGGGCTTTTGATTTTGAGACAGTCCTCCCCCTCATTCTTAAGAGTTGAATGTATGACGAGAACGAGTTTTTTTTGCCTCGAACATAGTCGAAAAGATTCGGAAAAACAAAAGAAAAAAAGCGAGAGACTCGCTTCGGGATGATGCCGTCGAAGACCGACCACACGCAACGATACGAACGCAAATAGAGGATAAGATATACATACATACATCTACATAAAAAGTAATACAACGCGAGATAAAATTACAACTCGTCTCTGGTCCCACCGGGTCCGATTTTCCCGCCGTTTCCTTTATCCGGTCCTAATCCCTCGAGCGTGAGCTTGGTGTAATCGCACAAGCCTTCTTTGAGCGAGGACACGGTGACGTCGTCGAACCAAGCGGTACCGGCGTGCCAACGAAACATGGCGTATAGGGTTATGCTTTCGATGGCTACGATTGGGTCGATGACTCCGGCTTTGAACTGCCAAGTGTGCGTGCCGACGTCAAAGGCGACGAAGTAGCCGTACATCATTTTTCCGTCGATGAATTTGATGTCCGCGTAGATGGAATAGCCGCCGTCAGAGCCGCCGGAAACGTCGCGGGCTTTCGACCAACCGGAGATTATCACCGCGGAAGGTTCTTTTTGGTGCAAGTGGATTTCTTGGACCGCACCTCGCGCGTCTTTCCAATCTGGGTTTTGCATGCGCAAAGCGCGAGTATCCGAGGAGGATTCGGAGATGCGTCCGTTTCGTTTGTCGATGTTGTACCCGTCCGCGAATGGAGACCAGGATTTGAAGCGTTTGTTTTTCTCTTCCAAACGTTCGTACGAAGGAGATTCGACGATTGAAGGATCGTCTTCGTCTAACGCAAATTGCGAGTTTTCAACCTGGTTTTTCGCGGTGGTTGGTATTAAGCCATCGTCGCACAAATCGTTCAGACTCGTGGCTAACGTTTTCAACATTTTACGCACGTCGCGCATTTGGCCGTTCTGTTCTTCTAATTGGCCGGCGGCGACATCGTGCGAGTCTTTCATGCCTTGCGCGAAAAGAACGATGTGATGGAGTTTTTGTGGTATTTGACGGAGATACGGACGGATGGTACGCGCGGCGTTTCCATATTTCGCAGTTTCGTGAGAGTGCGACGTATCACGAATGCGGTACCAGTACAGCGGAGACGGAATGGATTCGAGTTTATAACCGCCCAAGACAGATTTAGAGAATAACTCCCAATCTTCAAGAGCGTAACCGTAATCCTCTGGGAAACCGCCTAAATCGAGGAAGACTTTTCGTCGAATCATGGCGTTCGTATCTCCGTAGAGATTTTGAAACATGCCTACGGTGGTCGCAGCGCCGAGAGGAACCCATCGTCCAATCGGCGGTCTATTCCCAGGTAAATCTAATCCATAAAAGTATTCGTTCGTACACGTCAAAACGTCCGCTTTCGTGTGCATGGCAACGGAAACAAAAGTGGCAATTTCTCTCGGTTTGGCAAAGTTATCATCATCCATGAACATTATGAATTCACCTCGCGCGTGCTTGGCGCCGTTGTTACGCGCCGCCCCGGGACCTCTGTTGTCTTGTTGCAAATAGACCCATCCTTTGCGTTTGAATTCGGCGTCAATCTCGTGTAAATACGCTTGAGCTTCCGGCAACGTGGATCCATCATCAATCAACACGACTTCAACTTTCGCATACTCTTGTTCATAAATCGATTGCAAGGCTTGTTTCAACAACTTAGGGTTGTTATACGTGACTACTATCACCGTAACGAGCGGTTCTTCCCACGTTTGTAAGGTTGACATGGCGTTCGAGGAATCTTTAGATTGGTGCACTAAGTGATGCTGCCAAATCGTCCAATCTTTTTCCACGTCTTGCTTGATTTTCGATTTGCCCGGAATGAATCCGTTCTTGAGAATATCTCTGATCTTCCCCGCCAGCGGTTTTGGCGTAGGCACGAACAAGACTCTCTCGGCGTCATCGTCGTCGATAAACTCTCGCGCTGAACCAACGTCCGAGGCGATCGCTGGGATACCCATGATCAAACATTCCACTAAAGTGTACGGTGAATTCTCCAGCAAAGAGGGCAACACGACTAATTTATTATACACGTTCCCTTCCTCGATGTACTCGTACCTTTGCTTCACGTCCATGTCTTTCAGAATCTGCCAATGGAACGACCATTTCTTAGCACGTTGACGAATGTATTGATCGACTCTCGCTCTCGCACCACCTTTAATCGTCAATTTTTCTTCCGCCGAGTTGCTCAAATGACCTAAAAATGTGACCCGCACGCCTTTCATAATTTGCGTATCCCCTCTCAAAGCGAGCTGGTCCATGGCGTCGCAAAACAAAACGATACCTTTGCGCAGCTCGAATCGACTGAAAAAGACAATCTCGTTGATAGTGCTCGCTTCGTGCGCGATTTTATTCTTCGATTTCACCCATTTCGGCAATGGATTCGTGTGCACTCTCGTTGATTTCGTTCTGTTCCACTCCCATCCTTGCTCGGTGAACCATTTCAAAATGTACTGACTCGGCGCGACTATGTGGTCGGCCATTTTCATTTGTTCCTTTTCTAAATGATCGATGACTAAATCGTGCAGTGTATCCAACGTCTGCAACGAATTCGTTTTGTGCCACAAATGAGGCTGTTGCGCGTGAACGACGAATTCGGTGTGTTTGAACGCTAAGGCTTGTTTTTTCGCCGTCAACGCGAAATAGCCTCTTCCGCGATTATCCATGAAATGGACGCAATCGTACCACTGCTGGTCGTTCATCCACATGAACACTCTGTGCGCGATGGCAACGTCTATGGGAACATCGTAAGAAACCCCAGTCTCGGGTAATGCGACTACGTTAATCCCTTTCGCGGTGTAATACCCAACCCAAAATTCTAAATCCGGTGGTTTATGAATCGCGTACCCGGTGTACAAAATCGTCACGTCGAAACCGCTTTCGTGCAACTCCTCGGCTAACGTCGTCACCGCCGTCGCAGGTCCAGAACCCGTCGATAATCCTAAAACGTAATCAGAAACTAAACAAACTCTCCCGTACTTTTTAATTCTCCAAGCCTCGCTGGAAGCATCAAAAAATGATTCGTAATGTTCCCGGTACGGGTCCAAGAAATCGGACAGCTCCGGAAACGGTTCCATCGTCGCCGGATCCATCTTTCTCTTTCTATCTAAGCCTTTTTTCTTCTTATTTCTATTCTTTTTATGGTCGTAACCTTCCATGAAGTCATCCGAGACTTCCTCGTCCTCTTCGTCGTCGTCGTCGTCGTCGTCGTACTCGCTCCCAAACGCGCCAAACACGCCTTCTTTTTGCTTCCCGCTAAACTTTGGCGAAGAAGACTTCCTCGAAGAGGAAGACGTCGCCGGCGACATCATCCCGCTCTCTACCGAACCGCCGCTCGACGATCCCCACAACTTTGGCATCACGTGTGCGCCAAAAAAGAACACCGCGTTCGATAACGGAAACCCGATTAAAATTGCCGCGAACAAGAGCGGTTGCAAGCGCTTCCAAACCGATATCGAAACGTCCTTCTTACTACTCTTGCTTCCACCTCGCATCGTCATCGTCGACCTCAAAACGCTCGGCATTGTCGCGTGCGACGACGCGCCTCCGCCCCAAAACCCCGAGCCGTAACCATTAGCAGTGCCTCCTCCTCTTTTTGATCGACCGCCGCGATGAGATCGATGACCATCCTCCCTCGCGTTGGTGGTATCCTCGCCGTTCAAGTTTGCCAATCCTTCCTCCAACGAGTTCGAGTTTCTTTGGGAAGCGCGCTGGTGGTGCGAAGAAGACAAGCGCGCGTGCAACCCGGCGTGCATTTTTTCAGTCGCGCGCTCCGCACTCACACCAACACCAACGCCGCGCCCCGCTCTTTCGAGAGAGAGAGAGAGAGAGAGAAAACCTTCCGCTTCTTTTTGTTTTCCGTGTGTGTTTCGTGCAAAAGTTGGAAATTTTGAAGCGTAGATAACGAATACGAATACACGAATAATGCGCGATTTTTATCCCGCGCGAGCGCTTTCTCTCCGCTACGTTAAAATTACACGCTACGACATTTTTGTCTTCTAAATCTACTCTAAACTACATCTTCTCGTGGCTCTGCGCGCACAACTTCTCTTCCGCTCTACATGTTTTTCGTCGTGGATGCGAGTTTCGCGAGGCGTTTTTTCATCGCTTTGCGCATGACGGTTGCGACCTCGTCGCAGCCTTTCGCGCACGCGCGAAGCACGCCGTCGACGGCGGTCGCCGCCAATTTACCGCCGTAAATGTCGTAGGAAACGATTCGCTTGACATCGTCGTCGTTCGCGTCGTCGTCGTTGTTTTTTGAATTGAACCCGATGTTTCCTTTTAAACCGTCTGTTTTTTTCCTCTCTTTCGTTTCCGCGACGACGAAACACTCCGCGCCGCGCCCTCGCTCTTCGACTTCGTTTTGGTCCAACAACGTTTCGCCGTCCAACCTCGTCGCGCACATCGCGACGAACACGTCCAGCAAAGGAATCCCTGCATCCACCAGCGCTAATATTATGCTGTTGAACAACGCCGCCGACGCCGAGCCGTCGTCGTTTATCGTCGCCGCCGATACGTACACCTCCGATCGAGGGTACCGCTTCGCGTCCACGCACTGACTCAAAATCTGCTCAAACTTGAGCGCTAATTCTTTGTTCTTTCGATCCGATTTGGACGACGTCGAGCTGCTCTTCAACGCAAAAAGCGACGACTGCGTTTTTCTCGAAGAGGGAGGCGCATAAAGAGCAAAATCCGTCCCGAACGCCGCGCTCGTGATTTCCACCGTCACTTTGAGCTGTTCTCGCGCGAGTGCGTCCACGTTTTGCATCGACGCGTTGTTCGACGTCGTCGGTCCAAAAACCGCCGCCACGCACACCGTTTGCCCGAGCTTAAACTCCGCCGACCCGCAGCATCCGTTCGATTGCGACACGGGATTGTCGAAAGTGCACGCGCAGAATCGGTGTTCGTTTGGCCGTCGGCCGTCCGTTCGTAAGCCTTCCAGGGATACGTATTCCATCTCTTCTTTGCGATTTTATTTTTGCGTTTTGTTTGCGTCAAAATGGGGAAAAAATTCGGACAAAATATGCGCGTTGTTAAACGACTCCATCGTCGTCTCCTCCTCCTCGCGCGGGAGCTGACGCACTTTTTGCGTTTCGTGCTCCTCTTACTCTCCTACCGTCTCTTTCCGTCGAAAGCTTCGCCGAAGCGGAAGTTACTCTCCGCGCATTTGAACGATAAAAACGCCAGGAAAGGCACCGGGAAATCATCATCTTCTTCAACGGTTTTTGGCGGCGAGAATGTCTGTTACGTCGACGCGTCGTTTACTACGAGCGAAAATGAGAACGGATGCGCGGGAGTCGGCGTGTCGTGTTACTATTCGCCCGGGCACGTCTTAAATTTTGCCGCCGGCGCGTCGAGATCGAGCTGCAAAGACAGCAACAGCGCGGAAGTGTTGGCGTTTTTAGTGTGCGTGATGAGGCACGACTTTCGAGAGCGATTGACGGTGTACACGGACTCTAGGTACGTGTTGAAATGCGCGGAAAGTTTTAGGTCGTGCGACGGTAAGGACGATGCGTTCGTTGAAAACGTGAGAGATAAGAAGACGAGGTGGTATTTGAAGTGCCTGCGCTGGGCGTTGCTCTCGAGAGAAGGACGAACGGTAGTGCATAAGGTGAAGGCGCACGCGGAAGGGAAAGGCCGATCCGCGGGCGGCGGCGGGAAGAAGAATGGAGGAGGGTCCTCGTCGTACGCGGCGAGGATGAATAACGCGCGAGCGGACGCGTTGGCGAATTACGGAGCGAAGAGTAAAGTGGACGTTTTTCAGAATTTAGGTAGCTTTTGGGGGATTGTGGTAGCGATGTACCGATTCGCGAGCGCGAGAGGGAGGAGAGGAGAAGGAGAGGAAGCGCCCGCGAATTCTTCTTCTGCCGACGAAGACGAAGACGAAGACGAAGAGGAGAAGGAAGAGAGAGAATATTACGAGAGAATGGCAAAAAGGAGACCGTTTGGGCTGGGCGCGTTGCGCGTCGTTCGTAACGGGCGGATTATTAATCTATTCGATGAAGAAGAGAAAGAGGACGATAAAGACCGCAAACGACGAGAAGTTCGTTCGGGACCTCCGAAACCACTCAACGATGATTTTTCCATCACCGACTGTTTAGCGTTGGATTGCGAAATGGTAGGAGTTGGTTTAGGCGGCGTGAAAAGCGTTTTAGGTCAAGTTTCCGTCATCAACGAACATTTGAACGTGGTGTACACGAGCTATTGTCGTCCAACGGAAACGGTGACCGATTACCGAACGCAATGGTCGGGATTGACTGAAGTACAACTCCGAGACGCGCCGAGTTTTGAGGAGGTGCAAAAGAAAGTCATGGAACTCTTTGGGACCAACAGCGATGGCGAAGATGATAACGACGATAACAACGATAATGAAAACAACGCGCCGCGAGGACGTATCATGACCGGCCACGGATTAGAAAACGACCTCGAAGTTCTCCGAATGACGCACCCGAAAGAACTCCTCCGCGACACGGCGACGTGGAAACCAATCTTACGTCCACCGCACTTCAAAAAACCGCAAAAGCTGAGAAAGCTCGTAAAAATTCACTGTAACTTTTCGATTCAGCAAACGACGACGAACGGCACAAAACTCGGTCACGATCCTTCCGAAGACGCCCGAGGCAGCATGGTTTTGTATTTGAAGTTCAGGAGCAGATGGGAACACGACATCGCGACGAGAGGCGCGGCGCGAGCAAACATCGCGTCGAGTAGATATAGATAGGTTTAGCGAGCAGTAGTAAAAATGCACGTGTAGTGTATGCGTACGCGTAATTATAGCTTCTTTTTACGTGCCTCCCCGAGAGAGAGACATTCTTCGCGCGCGCGTGAGCAGTCGACACTTTTTGCATTTTTATTTATTTAGGGAAAGCTGTAACTAAATCTTCACTCCCGTGGGGCGCGCGTTCGCGATCAAAAAACGAGAAGACGAAGGGAAACGGCGGCGGCGAGGGAAAGAGATGACCATAGACTACTCTCGCTTCGATGCCATCGACACGGACACGTCGTCGTCGTCTTCATCGCGCGCACAACGACGAGCGACGACGAGGACAACGACGGGAAAAGAAGAAGAAGAAGAAGAAGAAGAACTCGCGCGGCGCATGATGAAGGCGACTACGAGAGCAAACGACGACGACGACGACGAGAACGTTACGACATCATCACCACGAGCAACGAACGAGACGGACCGTTTCAGATTTGGCGAGTGCGCGAGAGTGCCGTGCGCGAGTCATCGAAGAACCAACAACCTTCTTTTCTTGGTTTCAGATTTCGAGAGCTTCGAATTCGCTCGATACGCAAAGGCGTTCAACTTGCCGCAAACGGAGATTTGGGTCGTGCCGTTGAGGAGTAGCGATGATAGGAAAAAGAGTGCGAGTGAAGCGATAACAGAAGAAGGAGATGTAAACGCGAACGCGAAGAGAGTGTGTGAACTCGCGCTCGTCGCCGCGGACGCGTTGGAGTTTGATTTGGAGACGCAGATTCATTTTTTAGCATACGGAAGAGAGGCTTCGCGAACGTGCGCGGAAGCGTGCGCGATATTCGGGGAGATGTTTGAAGGTGTGGGTGGTGCTTTCATGATTCACGACGACGAAACGCGCGTTGATGCGAAGTGGTTCGAGAGCGCGAGTTTGTCGTCTGCGACGGAGCATAGGCAGGATTTTTTCATCGATCGAAAGTTTTGTACGATTGAGAAGAAGAACAAAATGGACGACAAAGTTGCTGGATTCACAAGCGAGAGGAAGAAGACGCGGATGACATTTTTAAAGTATTCCACCGCGGCCAAGAAAGAAGACGTCGTATCCTCGCTCGCGGAGAACCAAAGCTTCCGAAACTGCGAAATCTTCCATCACGAATCTGCGCGCACTCCCCTGGAGAGCGAAAAAGTAAAAAACTGCCTCATCGCCAACGAAACCGAAGCGAGAATGTTATTCTCGCACTTAGGAAAGACGTTGAAACAAACGCCGGACGATCCAGATTTGATCGATTTAACGCGTCGTCCTGGAGAAGAAAAATCGTACGCCTACGACGTTTCCTCGCATCCGAGAAGGATCTTGGTTCGGAAAACGGGAGATTTGAGCGACGTCTACGAGGCGATGTTCGTTCGCCAGGTGTAGTCTCGACTACTTTCGAGGCAAACGTAGAAAGAAAAAATCGCCCACATCGCGCGTTTAGCCGTCGCGCAGTACATGTCGCGCGTGTAATAACAGTAGAAGATTTGACGCATTTTGAAACTTTTGTTTGATTAGATGATTACGCGGCACTTTTTGCCCTCAAACACGTTTTTCTCTCTCCACAAACTCTCTCTCGTCATAAAAAAAAGCAGACGCCGAGACGCCGAGTTCGTTTATCCATTTTTCTTTGAAAACATGCCCCCTCTCTCATCGTGATGGAGCCGATATCCGAGAACTCGCCTCCACCTCGCGTGGGTAAAGCTCTGCCAAAACCCGCGCATTTGAGGGTGACGACGGCGGACCAAACGAACGCGTCGCGCGCGAGAAAGACGACGGGGGAGGAAAATGGTGACTCAGACGCCGACGAAAAAGACCGGGAAGAAGAAGAAGAAGAAGAAGAAGAAGAAGAAGAAGAAGAATACCTCCCGTTCCACATCTTACCGCACATTCGAGAGCGACTGCTTCTTCTTTACCTCGGCTTCGCCACGTTCGCGCTGCGCCGAAACATTTGGGAAGGGTTCACCGCCTCCGTAGCTCTGGAAGCTTATTTTTTAGTGTATATTTTGCTTCGGTTCGTGTTACCGGTGGTTGTCGAGCTGGCGAGGATGGGATGGAAGCTTGTCTTTTCGCGCTCTTCTTGGAGTGAGAGGAGCAAGACGACGAAGCGAAAGAAGACGACGAAGAGAGGGACATCTGCGCGCGGGAACAACAACAGCAACGCGAGTTTGCTGAGACGGTCGATCGATTTAGGCTCGAGGGATTTCATTCACCATCCGGCAGAGGATCAGACGCTTCTTCTCAGAGTGGACAAACGAAAGAGTTGGACGAGTGCTATTTCGAGCGCGAACGTGCCAAAGATGTCCTCGAATTTAGCCGGAATTGTTAACGATACGCACAAAAACGCGTTCGTGGAATCCGTGGTGGAAAATAACAGCGGAAGAAAAAATAGTGCTGCAGATTTGACCGAACGCGCGGACGTTGTTTGGGAGAAGATTCACACGGGGAGCATAGAAAGCGCGAAGATTCCGTGCAGATACAGAATGTATTGCTCGACATCTGACTCTTCGCGCGCGCACGGAAAACATATCGCACGCATTAAAATGGAAATTGCCATCGATAACGTCGACGCTGATGTCGTGGCGAAAGTGCAATTGGATGAGCACAGGAGAAACATTTGGGGCGATTCCAACACGACGAGTAGAATTTTAGCTAGAGACGAAGAGAAAGAGTGCGATTTAATCTTTTGGCGCGTCAATTACCCTCGATTGATGGCTCCAAGAGATTACATCGGTATTCGGCGAGTTTGGCACGACGAAGCGACTCGGTCGACTATTTCCGTCTGCGTCGACGCCAACGGAAGCGAAGAGGCGTATAAGAAAAAGAAACACACGCAAGTGCAATTAGGCGGAGGTGGGTACGACGTGCAACACTTATACGCAGCATGTTTAGTACAGCCAAAATTTGACGACGAAATGCCGAGAGGTGAAAATGGTGAGAAGGTTGAAAATGGAGCAATGTTAGTTTCCACGTATTGCGAAGCGCCTGGCGTGCCGAGGAAGCTAGTGCACATGACCGCAGCGAAAGGTCTGGACGAGTACATGCTGTCGTTTCACAGAGAGTTGAGACGGGAGATGAGGCTGCGGAAACGCCTAGAGAGAGAGGGTAGCATACAATCGGTGAAGAGTTTTGACAGCACGAATAGTTTAGGAGAACAAGGAAACGACGCGATTTTGAAAAACAACAACAGAGGAGACAAAAATAGTAATAACATTAGCGATACAAACCTAGCGGAACGCGAGCAACGACAAGAAAAGCTCTTCGACGATGACGCGGATGTATTAGACGAAGAAGAACGTGCCGAGCGACGCCGACTCCGCGAAACGCCTTTACACTTGCGTCGAAACGCTCGATTTTTAAGGAGCATGCTCCGCAACGGCCTGCGCAAACTTGCCAATCGACTCGAAGAGAAGGAAGAACGCGAGAAACTGAAATTTCAAGCCGCGGCATCCTTGAGTGATGGTGAAAAAGAGCGGGCGCGAACGCGTCGGGAAAATAAACAGAAGAGAAGAATGGCACTGAAGCGATGGACGAAACGAACGATCGGAGTCGGCGTCGTATTCGTGGCGAAGATTTTGAACGACGGTAAAGACGACTAAAGCAAAACCGAGTAATACATTTATTGACTGTGTTCGTACAAACGTACCCGTAGTTTAGCGATTACAATATTATATCTAATGATCAGAATCTTCTTCTAATGCAAGGATTCCTTGCATGACTGTTAACAGTATAATGTACATGCCTATTTATAAGTTTTCTATTCAAACACCAAAATGCTCGGACGAAGGACATCTTCGCATTTTGTTTGTTTTTCACACTTTCGACATTCTGTCGAAAGTGTCTAAGATTATCGGTATTGCCAATTCTACGGATTGAACTGTCTCCATGTGATCGCATTCAAAAACTTGAACGATCGCTTTCGTTCTCGACAAAGCGCTCATCTCCTTGCTATCTCTTTCCATTTTTTTCTCTGAGTACGGGACAAACTTGTCGCGACGGGCGAGCGTAAAACTCGCCGCATCTAGTATACCATCGAAATTCAAAAGTTTTTTCGTGGTCTTCAATTTCTTCGCGTGTTCTTTAATTCTCCACTTTAAACTGCTCAAACAGGTCATATCGTTCATAAACAATGCCAAAAGTTTTCGCATTTTATTCCGTCTCGCTTTCAAATTAGTTTCCTTCCTCGCCTCGTGGTACGCCTCACTCACATCCTTCGTCATTTTATCAAGCGAACTTAACTCTTGTTCGGCCAGCGTTTCCAAATCTATCAGAATCGAAGCCATGGGTACTTTTTGTTCGTCTTGAAACCAATCAAAATAGCTCGTCCACCCGCAAAAAACGGAAATGCCAATTTTCAAATCTACCATGCGTTGACTCTTCTTCATTTTCTTATTCTTTGTCAGCAACTGTGCTAAGCTCGCCGCTTGCGCGCAGTAATACCCACCAATCGAACACCCAGATATTACCAAACCTCCGTTCTCGTGTTCGTGCATCGCCAACTCTTCCTTCACGTACGCCGTCAACGCGACCACGTCCGTGTAAGTAATTAAGGCTTTAGTGCAAAAATCCGAAAAAGATCTCATGAAAAACTCCGTCTGTCCTTTCAAAGCTCGACGAGTACCGTAATACGCAAACTCTGGAATCAAGCAACACACCCCTTTCGCGACCAACTCTTGACTCCTCTCCCTCCTGATGAGAAAACCTTCGTCGCCGGTAAACGGCAACAAAATACAATATCTATTGCACTCTCGCAAATCCACGTCAGTTCGCCACACGCGCATGACTCGCGCCTTTTGCAACGTCGATAACGACTCGTCGTATTCAATCTCTTTCTCTTCGATTCCGAAGCTCGCAAACTCTCCGATTTCGCACTTCAACTCGTAATCTCTCCGCTGCATGAAACTCGAATACTTCCACACCTCCTTCGTCGCTCCCGCCCAGCGAATATCCGCCGCCTCTGCGATTCCATTCTTCGCGCACGCGTCCACTAACTTTTCTCGCACGCTCATCGGACATCGAAGCGCTTCTTTCTTGTCCCACGTCCACCCGTGCGAGCACATCACGCGCGTTCGGTTCAGCCCGAGTTTGTTTAACCACCTCAGCACGTACACGCAGCAAGCGAAAATGCCGTCCTGTGAGACGCCAAACATCAAACGCGGGTAGTTGTGAACGAGGTAGAACGCGAACGACCAAAGCTTGTGGCTGAGTTCTCGCTCGAAGGAGGGCATCTTTCCGCGTGCGCGCGCGCAAAGGGAGCGCGTTTCACGGCTCTCTCTCACCAAATTCAAAAGACACATCAACTAAAGTACGGTTGCAACCCTAAACTTCATTTTGAAGTAAAAGTAAGTGTGGAGCTCTATTTCTTTCAAACTATCTGTATCTCTATTACGCGCGCGCGCGCGCGCATCTTTGACCGCTCAACTCTGCCGTTGTTGTTCCCGCACTCCTCGTTTCCTCTTCTCCTCTCGTTTTTCCTCTTTTATTTTTTCTTCAAAGACGGTGAGGCCGTGGTACGCCACGGAGCCGACGCCGAGGACGCGAGAGGTTGAGTGGTGATACATAACCACCGCTTGGCCGATAGAGACGGCTTTTTCCGGACTCGCGAAGGTGATTCGAAGGAAAGCCGGGGGAGGAGATGGAGAGGAGGAGGGAGAAGAAGAAGAAGCTGTCGTTAGTGGGAGCGATGATGATGACGATGTCGCCGTCGTTGTCGTCGCTTTCTCGTACGCCGAGCGGCAGAATACCGACACTTGTTGTTCTTGTTCTCGTTCCTGTTGTTCCGACGCGTTAGACGACGGTACTTTTTCCATCGTCGCTGGAACGAGAGGAGAGGCGTATCGCGTCTTCACGCGGACTTGTTGAGACGAGTTCAGGGCGTCTGTGTCGTCGTCGTCGTCGTGAACAAAGTGGATGTCTTTTATGACGCACCAATTCGTGAGCAAAGCGGGATGGTCACCGCCTTCGCACAAGTACACTTTGGACGACCCTTTCTCCTCTGTGCTCTTTCCGACGACAAAGTATGGGTTCGGAAGACCGCCAATGCGCGCACGTTGACCGACGGTCACGGAGTGCACGCTCTCACACTTCCCCAAAATGTATTTCTCGTCGATGTCGTTGCACTCGCCCTTTATTTCGAGGCCACGTCTCTGGCTACCGCTGGTGCTATTGCTGATGCTGCTGCTGCTTCTACCACTACTGCTACCAATACTACCTATATTACTACTGTCAAGCCTACTGTTCTCGCCCGATGACGAATTTTCTGACTTCATGCATTGAACGTCAACGAACCACGCCGGATCTCTTTGGACGTACTCGTGCACGAAATCCGAAAAGTTCCTCTTCTTCCCGACGAAACAAATCCCGGCTGACGACTTTCTATCCAACACGTTTGCCACGTTCCCTAAAACCTCGCGCGCAATCAACTCGACCACGTCGTCTGCTTTTGTCAACTCCGCCAACGGAAAAATCACGCTCTCCAAAGCTTTCGACGGCACCGAGGCTAAAAAATACGTCTGATCTTTCGTCTCGTCCTTTGCTCGACGCAGTTCGACTCTTTTCAACGACGAACGCTTGGTATTGTCGTCTCCGTACTCCCTCCAAACCTCCGCGTAATGTCCAGTCACGAGATACTTCGCCCCGATTTCTCCTTGTTTCACGTGCTCTAACAATTTCCCAAACTTTATCTCTCGATTACACCACACGTCCGGGTTCGGCGTTTCGCCTCGTTGCACGCTCTCCGTAAACGGAGAAAACACCGACTGCCAATACTCGCGACAGAAATCAACCTCGTGCAACGACAAGGATAAATATTTCGCCAGTTTCTCCGCCGATCTTCGGTCGGCGTCGAATTGACACTCGCTGTTCGTCTCCTCGCGCTCGTCCCAATTTTTCATCAGGATCGCTTTCAGTTCGATATCGTCCAAGTCTTTTTTGTTGTTGTTGTTGTTGTTCTCCAACTCTTCCCTCTCCAAGAGCAGCGCGTTCTTCAACAACCACGCGCTGACGAAGGAGTCGACGCCGCCGGAAAGCGCGATGGCCACGACCGTTTTCTCCTTCTTCTTCTTTTCCCCGACGCCGCTCGACGACGACGCCGGCGATAATAAATCTCGAGGGATTTGAGCCGCGACCGCTCGTTTGATGCGTTCTGGGAGTCGCGCGTACAGCGACAGTTGACGATTGGACTCGTCGTCCAAATGGTCGTCGTCGTCGTCTCGCGTCGTCGTCGTCGTCGTCGTGGTCGTTATCGTCGCAAAGCGACGACGACGACGACGACCATTTGAAACCGCGTCACGCGACGAGCAGTTGGAAAAAAAAGAGGAAGAAGCGGAGGAGGAGGTTCGATCGCCGCTCCGAAGAAAACGAGCGCCGCCGAGGAAAAGGAATCGAAAAGAGCGCATTTGAATGAAGTGCGAACGAAGCGCTTGTGCGTTTATGGGAAGATACTCGCGAGAAAAATTCGCAAAAATAAACCGGGTGTACCACACTCTTTCTCTCGCTGACAAAAAAAAGGCAAGCGCAAAACTCTCCCTTCTCTCTCTCTAAAAGAGAGGCAAGGATCTGCACTCTAGGTAGTAGCTATTGCGATCTCTCTCTCTCTCTCTCTCTCTCTCTTTCTGGGGTCGTCTTTTCTCCCTTTTCTTCCTTTTTTTGTTCACTCTCCCTCTCTCGCGCGCGTTTCTGTTTCTCCCCGGCTCTCAAACAACTATTTTGCTTCTCGAATAATACTTATTATGTCTACAAAATACTCTCTCACCCACTTTCTCTCTCCATCTCTCTTTCGTTTTTATATGCTCAGCGTTAAATTAATGTACTTATGCGACCGTGAAGGAGTTCCACGATTGCTTCAAGTCACGCTCTTGACCCTTGAACCATCTCTTGTCGCCCGACTGCAACTTCATGATGTACAACGTACCGTCCGAAACGGTCGCGGAGATCAATTGGTGACGTCCCCCTTCGTCGCCATCCGCAGTTCTCGTCAAGATTTCAAACATGTAGAACGTCTTGCCCTTGTCAGTTTTGGTGAAAACGTCCAAGACAGCCGCGGTGGAAACCTTGTTGGCGGCGAAGCCACCTTCGGATCTGGTCTCGCCAGAGTACGATTGGACGCCCAACAAGTAGCCAAAGTCAGCCAACATGGCTTCCGGCTTACCGTACGATTCGATGGAGTTACCCTTCGCCTTGGTGGTGATCACCGCGATGTTGGACACTTGGTCAAAGTTATCCTCAAAGTACGAGTCCGTGTCCGGGAACGGTCTCTCTTTGGTCGGATTGTACTTGGACGGGAGCAAAAATGCGTACCCGTTACCGGCGTACGGGACGAAGCCCGTGGTGTTGGAAATGCTGCCCCAAACGTTGGCAGAATCACCATACGCGGCAAAAGACGGCTTCGCGGCGGTCAAAGCGGCGGCGCCCTGTGTTCGTGAGAGAGGATTCCGAATAAATTTCGAGTCAGATTTTTCATCGCGCCTAAAAAAAAGTTGGATACGATATCTCCTCCTGCTGCTCTCTTGTCCAATCGACAAGAAAAACGAAAAAAAAAAACGAAAAAGAGAAAACCGATCGCGCGCGAAAAGAGCCACGGAAACGGACAAAAAAATCCGACGAAACGATCGACGTGCGCGAGGAACAACCTAACCCACTCGAATATCGAAAGATATAATCGATCTAGAGTTCGCGAGGTGGTCTATTTGGTACGCGCGCGATGCGATTTTCTAACCGAATTTTCTTTTGGTGGTGTCCCCGATGATGAATATGAATTTGTGCGCTCTCCCCCCACTCAAAAAAAGAGAAAAAAAAAATCGTACCGCGAACAAAGACATCGCTTGTCTTCTGCTCGTTTCTTCGCTGGACGCGAAGGTCACGACCGAAGTGCGCGCGGCGGATTTCACCGAGCGTTGTTGCTTCAAGCTTTCGGTCTTGGAGACCGACGCTTTCGCGGACATGTGAAGGGTGGACTGAACGATAGAAGCCATTTTATATGTGTTATATTACGCGTGTGCTGTTATGAAGTTTAGAGACTTTCAAAGAAGACAAAAGGCGAAAGAAGAGAGAATTTTTCTGATTTTGTTGTTGATTTTTTTTTTTTTGATCCGAGATGTTCATCATTTTTGTGATGTTTTTAGGGTTTTATGCATTTTTTTCAAAAAGAAAGCGATTGATGTCCCTCAGTTATTAGGGAAGCCGACGACGACGACACACAGAGAAGAAAGATGAGAACGGCTGCGTCGAGACTGACGAAATCGTCGTCGTCTTCGTCGGTGCCGTGGTCACCGTCGCTGTTTTTCGGAAGAACAACGACAACAACAACAACTGGTGGAGACTTTTCGGCGAGAAGAAGAAGCAGAACGATATTCTCAGCCGCGAAAGACGCGTTCTTTGGCGACAAAAAAGACGACGACGACGACGACGAAAATGCTTCTTCGACGAAACGCAACGACAGCACGCACCGCAGGAGTTTCGCGTCTCGGAAAATAGTCCGAGACGTGACGCCGTCGCAGTTATTCGAGATTGTCGCGGACGTGAATAAATATCACGAGTTCTTACCGTTTTGCAGACGGTCGAAAGTGACGAATGAGATCGATAAAGACCGATTCGAGGCGGAACTGGAGATTGGATTCAAAGTGTTCAACGAAAGGTACACGTCGCGCGTGACGTTGGAGAGGCCGAGGAAAGTCACGGCGGAAGATAAGTCGAACGAGGAAGACGGCGGCGGGGCGCTCTTCGAAAAGATGAAAACGGTTTGGAGGTTTCGAGAGTTGGAGGAAGACGAGGAAGACGAAGACGAAGACGATAGCAACGAAGAGAACGAAAAGGAGAAGAAAAATACGAAGCGAAAGAGAAACGTCTCCACGGTGGTGGACTTTGAGATTGCGTTTAAAGTGAAGAGTTCGGCGCACGCGGCGGCACTGAGCGTGTTCTTCGAAGACGTGGCGAACACGCAAATACAAGCGTTCGAGAAGAGGTGCAGGAGTTTGATGAGTTTGCCGGATAGTAGTAGTAGTGGTAGTAGCGGTAGCGATAGCAGTAGCGAAAATTAGCCGCGCGCGCGAAACGTGTATTTTCTATGTGTGATTTATGTAAAATGTTTTTCTATCTACTTTGCAGCAGCAGCGGTGGCGCTCGCGTTCGTATTCTCGTCGATAACCCTAGTCTTCGTCTTGTCTCCTTTCTCTTGCACGAACTTCAGCGAAAACCCTCCCGTCTTCTCGTCCTTTTCCGCTTTGAAGTTATCGCAACTCAAACCGAAGTTCCCGAGAACCATATCGCCCAACGATCTCAACTGCTTGAACATCTCCTTCTTCGTCTCCTCTCTCTTCGCCTCTACTTTCGGTTTCAACGCGTTCACCTTCTCCCTGTAGGCGGACTTTCTCATCCTTCTCCTCGCATCCGCACTCTCTCCGTTCTCCTTCTCCTCGATCACCACCGCTTTCTCGTAATCCTCAAACGCTCTCTCGATATCGTCCAACTTTTCGTACGCCTGCGCTCGCCTCGCGAGCGCTTTCCCGTACGAAGGATGTAAAGCAATCGCCTTGGAACATCTGCGAACGCACTCTTCAAAACGCTCGAGTTTCATCAAGCACGCCCCGGCGTTGGCGTGTAACGTCGCCAGGAGCATCTCTGTTTTCGTCGGCGGTTGTTTTTCTTCTTCTGGTTTCTTCGTTGTTTCGCTGCCTTTCGCGCTTCTTTTCGTTTTCGTAACTCTTCTTCTCGAACCATCTTCTTCGTCCTTTTCCGAAGCGTCGTCGTCATCATCATCATCGGTATCTTCGTCCGAAGAAGAACAAGAACAAGAACGAGATCGAGTCTCCCTCTCTCTCTCCTTCGAGGACATCTTCGATGAAAGTTCCGCCACCCCATCGTCGTACAATCGCAGCGCTTCCTCGAACGCCATCGAGGCAAACTTTTCGTTTCCATTCGCTTTCAGATCGGACGCTTTCGCGTGCGCGTCGCGTTCTTCTTCGTTTTCTGTTTCTTCTTCTTCTTCTTCCTCGCGTGGCATCTCTTCTATTTCCACCATTCTTTCTCTTTGTCGCAGGCGTTGCTCTCTTTCTCTCTCTCTCTCTATAAGCTTTATAGATGTGCGTGTATATCTATGCGCGCGTGGTTGAATCTGAAGAATTGGATTCTCTTCTCGTTATTAAAAAAAAGTTGAGTCATAAATGCGCGCGTAGAAAACAATCAAAACTACGCTCCAATCCGACGGATGAACGCTAAAAAAAATGATCGCAACCATCATCGAGTATTAGTATCCTCACTCACCACGCGCTGAGAGCGAGACTCTTTTTCTCGCGCGTATTTGCATTCAATGGGGGCGAGAAGAAGAAGAAACACGAGACGAGAGAAGAATTTGAAGAAGAAGAACGGCGACGAACGGTTTTCGCTTTCGCGTTCGTCCGATTCGTCTGCCTCTTCCGCGGAACATTTGCTTCGCGTTTTAGAGGTACGCGAGCAAAAATTTTTACCGCAGGCACGCGCGCGATTTGCTTTTTCTCTTCGTGCGTGCGCTCGCTTTCTGTCTCTCTCTCTCTCTCTCTGAGAGTGTTCGTTTGTTGGAACGCTGACCCTCCCAATTCTCTTTTACTTTTCAAAACGCAGAAATCCGTGCTTCCGAAAATCGAGCGGGCGAGAGATGCGATTCGGACGCACAACGATTTCGAATGGAACAACGGGAGCGGTAACAGTAACAACAATCGTAATGCTGGTTATGGAGGAATCGAGAAAAGCGTGGAAGCGCAATCGATTGATTTTAGAGTGAAATCGTCCCTGTGCGCGACGACGGCGAACGCGCTGGATGCGTGCGCGAAAGAGTTAGTGAAGTGCGCGAACGCGAACACGAAACGCGTTGGTTTTAGTGGTCGAGGGGAGAGCAATGAGGGTCGTCATCGCGTGGATTCGGCATCGCCGTCGCGGTCGAATGAAGTGATGCAACTGCGGTGCGTGTTTCTCGGGAGGAGCGGCGTTGGGAAGTCGCACGTGGTGAATTCGCTGTTGAGGCGAGCGTGCGTGCCGAAGAGAGGTAAAGTGGAGAAAGATGAGAACGACGACGACGACGACGACGACGACAGCGACGAAAATGAAGACGAGGATGAGAAAATGAGCGGGTACGAAACGGCGCGAGAGGAAGAAGAAGAAGAGGAAGACGATGAGCTGCCGCCGATACTCCAGTCACCGGGAAAGAAGAAAGGCTTCGAGGATGACATCGACGCCATGGTACTAGACGTTGCGCAAGATGTGATTGGAACGTCCTCTGTCCCGCTGAATGACTCCGACGAGGAAGCGCCGAGTTTCATGGTGGATCGTCAAGATGATTTAGAAAACTATATGAGGTACGAGAGATTTAAAGTGCATAAGATTGAATACGAAGCGGCGAGGAACGTGGAGACGTTGGAGGAGTCGGTGAGAAAAGCTAAAGAGCAAGCGTCGATAGAGCTTCGGTGCGGCAACACCGAAAACGAAGAAGAATTAGACACGATAGAAAGAGAACGAAGGAGACAAATAGAAATAGAAAAGGAAGAGAGAAGGAAGAAATCGGAGGAGACGAAAAAATACGCGGCGAAGATTCCAGTGTGCGAAGACGAAGAGGAAATCGAAAAGAAGATGACACCCAAGGAAGTCGGCGAGGAGCACGAGAAACACGATTTTTTGCTCTGTGAGGGCGACATTGGCGATACGACATCGGTGTCGTGCGCGGCAACTCTAGGCGATTGCTTCAAGTTGGAGATTCGGTACCACTCGAGTCGGTTCGTGTACGAGAGAGTTCGGCGGTTGCGAGAGATTTTAGAGATGAAGAAGAAGATCAAGAAGAAGGACGAATGGGAGAAGAAGTACGACACCTATTTCTACGATAGAAAGTTGAGCGAAGAGGAAGAGGAGAACAGGAGACACGAGGCCGCGTATTACGACGCGTGCATAGATTACTCCACCGGTTCATTAAACGCGGAGGCGGCGTCGGCGTGCGCAATGACGGGACACGAACCGTACGCGGCGAATTTGAACGACGTTGAGCTTGAAAACGTAACCATCCCTAAAATATTGATCGATAGGCTCGGCGCGAGCGTAACGTTTGTTCCGCACAGAACTTTAGAGACGTCAAAACAAACGATGGCGTATTTTGAGGCGAGCGTGAAAATGCTTCGAACGACTTTGCGGGAGGAAACCACGCACGGATGCTGGGGATGCGTTCGAGATTGTACGATTACGTTACCGTGCGTCAATCCCATTTACCGCGGACTAACATTTGTAGATGCACCTGGTGCCGGTGAGGCTGATCCGGCGCGAATGCAGCAGTTGAGAAAAGAGCTGTCTAACGCGGATGTCGTATTTATCGTCGCCGATGCGAGGAGATTACCGGAAGATGTCAGAAAAGCTCTGAAGAAGAGCGAATTTTTAAGGAAGTTCACCGAGGATCCCGAACGATTTAAAATCGTCTCGGTCATGCAAGGGGATAGATGTTTTGACGGTTTAGACACGGTGTGGCGTAAGGCTGTGAATAAAATTGAAGGTTTAAACAAAATAGCATTTGGAAGCGACGATAGCTCGGGCGGACGATCGTCTGGCACTGCGATGGATTGCGAAAGCCAGGAAGGCAAGATTACCAACGAGGACGACGAAGATACCGTAATGTTTGACGATGATGAAGAGAAATACGATTATCGTGTCATGATCAAAGACGCTCTGAAACGATCGTTACCTACAATACTCGAAGCGCCTGCGCAAAGTGAATTCGAAGAAGACACGGAGGAAAAGAAGCGCTTACAAGCGAGGCCGCCAACTGGTCTCGCGGCGAAGGCTGCGATTTCCGAAGTCCACAGGGACAACGCGGAAATCGTCGCGAATGAACGTTTTTATGAACTTTTGGATGAAATCACGCAAACGCGAGGTTCGCCACCAGAGATGAGCGAGTTTGCCAAGGCCTTGAAGGCTACTTTTGATCGAAGTAAACGACGCGACGGAGGGGACGACGATTTACAAACGGCGATGGAATTGGGCGCTCGATTTCGTCCGCCGGAAGGAAGAGCAGCTTTGCATCAATCGTGGACGTTCGTGCCTTTGAGCATATCTTGGGTACAAACCCTGCGGGAGGAGTTGATGGATGAAACTTTTGAAGAAGTGGAAGGCAGCAACGCGAGGAGTTACAACGACAAAATCGACGCCTTCGTCGACGAAATTTGTGGATTTGCTCGAATCGATCGCGCTTTGTTGGAATTTCTGCCCAAGAATGCGGTAAAGCGCGCCGCGTTTACCCTCGATTTGGCAGCAAAAGTACTCGACTACTTCGTGAAAAAAGCGTCACCAATCGCCTACATTCATGATTGCCCGGATAGTGAAGCTAGAGCTTTGCAGATTGCCGTGAATGAATGCTTTGGCGAGGATGCAGAAGACGTCGCGGCTCAGTGCGGCACAGAAGCGTCCCGCGTAGCGAGTCTCGTGGCGATTAAAGCGTGCGATGAAATCGTCAGCGTGTTTCAGAAATACGTACACGCGGAACCGTCTTTCGAATTGGAGTGCGTTTTTGACTACTTTGTCGAGAAATTGCAAGATTTGCCGCTGAGAAAGACGAAAGATTATGGTGATTTATACGAGTCGGATAAGAAAACGCTCTCGAAAACTTCCAGAGATGCCGCGCGTGCAATTCTCTGTCAATCGCAAAAGATAAGCGAGTGGTCGAAGAAAGCGGCAAAATCTGCCGTTGAGTTATGGCTTCGAAGATGGAACTATCCCAACGATGAAGAATGTGGAGAAGGAGAAGTGCGGTCCGCATCTGTGGCATCTTTCCGAGACCAGGCATCCGCGGCGGCGCTGCGAGAATTATTCCAAGTCGCTCGCACGGCAGATTACGGGGGAGGTGAAAACGACGACGATTTAACCGGTTGGGTTCAAACCGAGCGCATGATAAATATGACTCCAGAGGAGATCGTAGAGGAGAAAGAGCGCCAAAGAGAAGCAGGGATGAACACGCCTTTGGAAACTATCGTGCGTTCGAAAGTTCGCGAAGCTATCGTGAAGGTTTCGGTAATATCGACGAATGAGAACAGACGAGATACCCAAACCCGTTCTCCTTCGTCTTTGGACGCTCAAAAATTCTTTCAGCTTCCCAAAAATTTCTTTCCGGTTACAGTCGCGAACGGATCAATAAGTTTGGAACTCGAAAAGCAACTGCGCGAGTCTTTTCTGGATGCTGCTAATCACCTTCTCAACGTCTACGACGAACTTTTCATGTCGTACGTGGATGAAACTTTCAGCGCGATGAGCGAAGAAGACGATTACGCAGACACGCTTCGCATGTCGCTTTCTGAGAAATATGCTGAAATTATCACGATGATTGCTTCTGAAGCCATGATAACCGTGCGTTCGCATGCCGAGAGATTCTTTATGAGAACGTTTATATCGCCGGTGCGTAAACACGTCGAAGTGAAAATCGCGAATCTCATGAAACCTTTAACCGCGAACCTCGAAGTGGCGTATTTTCGCGAGCGGTGCGTAAAGAAGCAGTGGATCAAACGCGCAAAAAAAGATGCAAATTTAGCGCAAGTGGCTAGGCGGGCATGCAGCGAGTTCACGAAAGCGGCTTTATCGTCCTCCAACGATGATGACAGCAGCAGCAGCGGTTTTGATGCTAGCGCTTCTCGCGAAACATTGAAAGACAAGAAACTGCGCCAGATAGAGCATCAACTCATGTGTTCGAAATTACCACCATTTTATGAAGATCCTCGCGCGTTTGTCAGCATTGCGGAATGCATCACGCGTCCTCGAAAATCGAGCGGCGCTCTCGACGTTATCGATTACGGTCTCGAAACGCGAGCCGCCTTGGATGCCATCGCAACCGGGAAAAAGAAGAGAGAGAAAGAGAGCACGTCGATCATTTCAGTCGCCACAATCGCAGAAGAAGATAATGAAGATAACGGTGATGGTAGTGATGACATCAACACGTTAACGATTGAAAATCGTTTGGGGAAACTGGATCTGCACCAACGTATACGAGAGCAAAAAGGGCGAGAAGCGCGAGAAAGTTTGGAATCTCAAGAAACGATTTTACGCCACCGGAACGCCGCAGACGCCGCAGGCGGACGACAACACTCGGACGAGGTGACGCCAGACCAATCGGAACCACCTCTCAACAAAATCGGCACGGCGACTCGAAGTTCCGAGGACGACACGTCCATCCAAGGCACCACTATACTCAACGGTTCCAGCGAATTAGACGGGGAAGAAGAGGAAGAGGAAGAGGAAGGAAGCAAAAAGAAACCGAAACTCATCAAAGACGAAACGCTCGCAGAAACTTACGAGCGGTGCTTCAAAGAAAGTCTCCCACCGAAAAGCGGCAGGACTCGATAACACAAACATCCTTTTTTAAGATTATTAAAGTAGCAGCGCATAGTTTTAGCTTTTAAGGTAGTGTGTAGTATAAATAGTATGATATTTAGTATCTTAACAGCTAATCAAATCTTCTTTTCTAGTAGTATACAACAAAAGCCACGACGCGAGACGAGGCGGAACGCGAGCGTCCCGTTCTAAACAAAAAAAATCTCATCGACTCACGTACGCCTGCCTCCCCGCCCACTGCAAACTCGCGTCTCTCACCTCTTCCAACTCGTTTTGCGCTCTCCCAACTCTCCCGGCGGCCATTTGTACCTCTCTTCTCTTCTCCTCTAAAACCCGTAAATGTTCCTCCTCCACCGCGCGTTCCTTCTCGCACTCCTCCTCCAACAAAATCAACTCTCTTCTCTTCGCATCCGCTCTCGCCGCCCTAGCCGCTTCCTCCGGTGGCACCACTCTCGACACCATATCCTCCGCCATCGTCTCGATCGAATTCACCCTCATCTTCATGTCGATCCCTCGCGCCGCGCACGCGTCGTCGATCGCTTTCAGCTTGATTTCCAAAGACTCCTCCTTTAAAATTTGCTCGAATTCTTCCCTCGATTTTTCTTTTATGGACGATAAAAGTTGCGAGTATAAATCGTACAGAGGGAGATGGTAGTCCTTCGGCAACGTCGGAAAGAATTGCGCGAACTCCTGTTTTTGTTTTTCCAAGAAACGAAAGAGAGAGAGAGAGAGAGAACACAAAAGCGCGCGGTCAGTACACACGTCAGAGGGGAAAAGAAGCTTTTGAAAAAAAATTTTGAATTTTTTCCCCAAACGCGCTTTTTGTCTACGCATAAAAAAGAAAGAGAGGCAACAAATCTCACCCCAACCGTGGCTGGCTCGAAACACATCGCCAGCGATTCTTCGAACATCGCGCGGAGTTCGCTCGCGCGGGAGAAGAAGTTCTCCGTTTCTTCTTTGTTTTGTTCGCCATCATCATTCGTCGTGGGTTCGTCTTCTTCGTTCATTTTTTTCTTTTTTTTGTTCTGGAGTGTGGGAGAGAAAAACATTTTCAAAGAAGCACCTTTTTTTTAGTTTAGGGTTTAGGGTTTAGGTCGTTTTGTTTTCTCTTCCACAAAAAGGGAAAAAAAAACGTTAAAAAAGAATCAGTCAAAAAAGAAATGGTCGAGGAACAACGCGCGACGACGTCCGAAATGATGATTTCGCTCGAGGAAACGTTGCTCGCGCACGACGACCGCGTGTGGTCGATCGCGTTCGAACCGAACCGGAACGAGCTCCTCGCCACGTGCTCGAGCGATAAAACGGTGAAGATTTGGAAACGACGAGAAGAAAAGAAAATCATCATCGACGACGGCGACTTTGACGGCAAAGCGAAGAAAAAGGTTTCGTTTCGGTGCGCGTGCACGCTCGACGGCGTGCACGAGCGGACGATTCGGTCGGTGTCTTGGTCGCCGTGCGGGAGATATTTGGCGAGCGCGAGCTTCGACGCGACCGTGGCCGTGTACCAGAGAGTGGACGAAGAAGAAGAGGACGAAGAGGTGAAATTCGAGTGCGTCGCCGCTTTGGAAGGCCACGAGAACGAGGTGAAAAGCTGCGCGTGGTCGCCGTCCGGGTCGCTCTTAGCCACGTGCGGCAGAGACAAGTCGGTTTGGATATGGGAATCCGCGCCTGGCAATCACTTCGAGTGCGTGGCGGTGTTGCACGGTCACACGCAAGACGTGAAGAAAGTGAAATGGCACGAAACCGAGGACGTGTTGTATAGCGCGAGTTACGACGATACGGTGAAAACGTGGAAGGAAGATTTAGACGGGGACGATTGGAGCTGCAGCGGGACGACGAAAGCGCACGAGAGCACGGTTTGGGATTTGACCCAGGAGAGAGTGAAAGAAGGGGGACGATTCGCGACCGTGAGCGACGACGGGTGGGTGAAGATTTGGAAAGCCGGCGGCGCGCTAAAGACGGAGATTAGCGGTAGTAATAGTAGTAGTAGTAATAGTAATAATAATAGCAAAAAAGAAGACGCGGCACCTTTGGAGTGCAGTTTTAGAGGTGGACACGATCGACCGATATTATGCGTGGATTGGTTAGGTGCCGCGAACACGAAGAATAGCGAGAGTAAAAGTAGTGATTGTAGCGGAAAGAAACACCCGGCGACGTTAGCCGCCGGAGGAGGCGACAACTCGGTGAGAGTCTATCGCGAAAAGGAAACGGGCGTGTGGGAGGAAGCCGCGGCGTTCGTGAACGCCCACGAAGACGACGTGAACGACATCGCGTGGTTTTCAGTGCCGAATGAGGAGACGGAAAAAGGAGAAGACGAGCAGCAATCGACGAATTATTTCGCCAGCGCCTCGGACGACGGCACCGTAAAAATTTGGAAGTTTCGTCCCTGTCGGGGCGGCGATACCGACAACTAGCGAGCGACGAGAGCGATAACGATACCAATAATAATAATTTTAAAAATGAACGGCGCAGCTTTGTTATCACTAAAAGCAACATAACGAACCTCGAAGCGTTGGTGTTTTTTTTCGGATTTTCGAGGCAAAAGCACAGACAGAGAGGGGAAAAACACGCACTTTTTTTTCTCTCTATCCACACAAAAAAACACGCAATAATATGCCACTCGCCGACGTCACGAACACCTACCAACAACACCGCGCCAGCAGCAGCGGGGCGAATTCTCGCAACAACAACAACGCCGTCGTCGCGGCGCAAAAGGGCGCGATGTCTACCACCACGACCACCACCACCGCGACAAAGTTGACGGACATGTTCGGGAAAAAAAATGTATTCTCGTCGTCTTCGTCAGCGGCGGCATCATCGTCTTCCAAGAAGACAGACGAGGAGGAGGATTTCTTCGCGAGCTGCTGCGCGAAAAAAGATGAAGCGGTCGTCAGGAAAGGTACGCCTTTGTGTTTTACGCATCTTCTTCTTCTCTCGCGTCTTTTGTGGTCTCGATAGCGCTCGCGGTAGTAGCTCTTTATATCTCTTTTTTTTCCATTTGTCTCCAACTCTCTCTAACTGTTTTTCGTCCCCCTCTTGTGTATTATTATTATCTGGCGACCAAAAAAAATGTGAACAGCGAGACCAACGATGGCGGCACCAGCGCCGGCGAAACATCTGAGTCCTCCGAGAAAAGCAGACGACGAAGACGACGACGATTGGGAGAGTTGGGGGTGTTCGTCTTCGTCCACCACCGCTGGCGCTCGCGGTGGGTCGACTGCCGCTCGCGAACAAAAACAACAGAAGAAGGCGACGGGCGGCGCGGCGCTCCCGGCGAGCAAAAAATTTCAGTGCGTGCCGACGCCGATGGAGCAGATTGCGTTGGGATCGAGTAATAGCAGTAACCAGCAACAGCAACAGGCGCCGACGACGCCTTCGAATAGCGCGAGAATCGGGTTTGGGAGTCACAACAACGCGAATAACGCAAAGAAAAATTTCACGAGATTGTACCGAACGTCCTCGCCCGAGCGCAAGGCGGCTTCGCCAACCGCGCAAGTGATTCAATCTATCGATGAAGCCGTGGATAGCGTTCTGACGAAATCGTACAGTGGTTTTGTCGGAGCGGTGAGCTCGTTCGCGTCTACGTTAGATGCAGCGGTCGAAACGACGGCGTTGAAATTGGATCACTTTGCCTCGCAAAAGATGTCCCCGCCGGGCGGGCGCTCGCAGAAAAGCCGAACGAAGGAAGACGAAGATCCGATGAGCTCGCCAAACGTGATCAAAATGCGATGCAGAGAGTCGTTAGGCAGTGCGAATACCAACAACAACAACAACAACAACAGTAGAACTAGCACCAGCAGCAGTAGTGGTAGCACCAACAACAACAATAACAACAACGGAAGAGGAGCGGACAAGACGGGAGCCTCCTCGTCTTCTTGGGACGACTGGGACGACGACTGCGCAGACGCGAACAAGGAAAACATCGATCCAAACTTTCCTCAAACTCCGCGTCGGCTCTCAAAACACCTTCTCCAACAAAACAAACATCTTCAGCAGTCCAACGCGTCTTTAACCGCCCAAGTTGACGGCTTGACGAAAAATTTACGCGAAGAAACCACCCACCGAAAAACGCTCCAACGCGACATCGACTTGCTCAAGAAACAAAATCTCGGCCTCCAAAAAAGACAACAGAGCAAACACAAAGAAGAGGAAGAGGACAAGTTGATGGAACAAGTCCGCGTGCAGTTGCAACAACTCATCAAAGAGAAGAGCGATTTAGCCGCGCAAAACGAACGACTGGTGAGAGAGAACGAGCAATTGCACGGGTTTCTGTCCCACATGAGCGCCTCGGACGAGGAAGACTGACGATATCAACAGAAGAAGATGTCATATTGTTTTGCGCTTTTCACGCTCTTTGCTTGTAATAGTATTATTTTTCATCATCATCACATGTGCGTATCTTTTTTTGAAAAAAAACAAAACGCACACATTTATTTTCACAGCGAACAGCGACAACAACAACATGCGAAACACACTCTCTCCTCCGTGCTTTCCTCTTCATCTTCTCCAAAAATCGTCGCTGCTGCTGCTGCTTCCTTTTTTTTCTGTTCTCTCTCTCTCTCCTCTCAGAGCAGAAGAAGAAGAAGAAGTTTTTCGTTGTTGGCGTGTGTGGGTGTTGTGTTGTGCTCATATTTTTTTTAATCAAAAAATCCACAAAGGGCCACAAGGGGGAACAGAAAAAGGCAAAAAAGGCGAAGAAGAGAGGAGAGAATCCACCAAAGAAGAAGGACAGGAAGGGAAAAAAAAAATTTTGAAAAAAAGAAAATCCAGCTCTGCTGCTCGGACGAGAGAGAGAGGATATATTCATTTTCAACCAACCAAATTTCTTTCGCGACCGAACGACTTGTCGTGGCCGAGCAAAATTTGTCTCTTCTCGGGCGTTCCCACGCTGTTTGTGCTCTTTTTTTAAAAAAAAAACAGAGAGAGAGAACGAGAGAGAGTATCTTCCCCACCACCCAATTCTCCCGAACTATTTGATACGGATTGATTGTTAAAACGTATCTCGTCGTCACTTTTCGCATCGCGTACTTCTACACAGTACCTTAAAGCACAAACACATAACGCACACGTAAGAATATGTTTTCTTTGACCCAATCCGCGTCTTTTGCCGCCACTAAAGTTGCCGCCAAGCCGACCGCCGCGAAGCAATCCAAGAGATCTGCCGCTGCGTTCCAGGTCCAAGCCAAAGCGATCAACTCGGAATCTTTATCCAAGAGAGACTTCCTCTCCGCCGCGGTCTTGTCCTTCGGCTTCTTGTCCGTCGGCGATGCCAACGCGGCGACGAAGAGAGTGAGAAAGTCCTCCTCCGCGGCCCCGGTTGCGGCGGCGAAAAAGCCGGCCGCGACGAGAAAGTCCGCCGCGAAGCCGGCGTACAAGCCGAAGGGCAAGACCGTCGTCCCGGCGCCGAGCGTCGCGACTTCCCCAGCGGCGAGAAGAGGCAGAAGAGCGGCTGCCCCGGCGGCGGGCGCGAAGCCGGCGGCTGGCGGTAAGAGAAAGACTCGATCCCCGGCGCAAGCGAGAAAGGGCAAGTATTAAATATATAATCAATCACATCTGGTCGTGAGAGAGAGAGAGAGAAGGTTTAGAACGTCGCGTGAAAGGATAGAGAGAAGAGAGTTTGTGTCCCCGTTGGTCGGTTTGGAACCACACAACACGCAGGAGGAGGAGGACAAATTTTTTTTTATTTTTCACACAAACGAAGAGAGAAAAGAGAGAGCTCTCTACATATGTTTTTGTAAGATTTTAATATTGGGTGCCAAAACGCGTATATTTCATAACGACGACATGCTCTCTCACTCTCTTTAACTCTTCGTTTGTTTTTCTGCGCACCGTGGCAGCACTCGTTTATTACAACTCGTTTTCTAAACGCTCTCGTCATTTTCTAGTTTATTGTTGTTACTCGTATTATTATTTTAAAATCTGTCGTTCGTCTTGTCGTTATTAGTGTTGGTAATATTAGTATCGTATATTTTACACGCTCGTCGTTTCGTTTCGCGAGGATTTTTCTGTTTCTTCCTTTATATCGGCGTCGTCGTGTCACTCGGCGACTTTGTCCGCCTCTAGGCGTTTCAAAGGCGCGTCGAACGTGGTGAAATACCCGAGCGTGACCAAACCTAGGACTATTAAGATGGCGTAGTCGCCGCTCAGTTTACCGAAGAGTAAGTCGCCGTTTGCCGCAAAGGCTAGGATGGGAACTAATATGGCCGAGAAGAGGTTGCCGCAAACTTGTTGGAGCGCGACGACGCCGTTTTCATCCTCCGGGTAGGACACTTCCACGGCCAACTCGGCGCAAATCGGTTGGACTGGGCCGACGGTGAAGCCCAGAAGGACGAGGCTGAATAAGACGTACGCGTCTGGTATCACCTCGCCTGCGCCAATTGGAATTAAGAGAAATATGGAGGCGATGATCAACGCCACGGAGACCGGTTTATACTTTTTGGATCGATCGACGTAGCCGCCTAAAAAGATAGAGCCGAACATGATGGCCAACTGGAACGCCGCGCCAAACTCGTCCGCTTCGAACGCATTTTCCACCCCGGCTTTTCCTAACGTCGTGCCAATAAACGCGGAGACGTTGTTCGAGATGGCGATAGAAGCTACGAACGCAGCCGTTGGCTGCCAAAAACCCGGCGTGTTCAACAAACGCTTGCACAACGCCGGAAAATTTAACTCGGCCAACTCGTCTTCGCCCATTTTTTCCAACGCGTCGAGGTCGCACGCTTCCTCTGCTTCGCACCTGAGTCGTCGCTCTTTTTCTTGCTGCACTTGCGATAAACTCGGTGGTGTCGGAGGTTTCTCTTGAAACTGTATGAACGCGCCGATGGTCACGATGCCGCTCAGTAACGTAATCAACGAAAAGTATCCATTTAAACCTTCGGAGGTTTGGCCCATCAATCCGCCGACGATGAAGGCAACCGCGATGCCGATTTGGTTCGCGTTAATCGCGATCGATGTCGATAACGCTCTTTCGTCTTTGCCGAACCACCTACTGGACAACAACGTCGGTGTGCACTGAAAAAAAGGCTGCGCCGCGCCAACCATAATAGTACCCACCACCTCTTCGGTATAGGAAGGCATAAACGACGCGAACGGAATGAAATCGTTAAACTCTAATCCCGACCTCAAAGCGCACCCAAACGTCATCAAAGCTGCCGCACTAACCACAACGTTTCGCAAACCAAACTTCCCGACGATTTGCGGCTCCAAAAAACAAAACGCGACGTTCGTAAACAAAAACACGTCGATCAAAGTCTCCGGGCTTCGATGGAAAATCGAATCCCAGGTCCCCGGCGTCGCCGCTACGGAGAAGCACACCCAATCTGAAATCAACGCTAAACACGCTAAATAGCCCAATTGAACCCATCGCTGGGAATACAAGACGATTTCATCTTCTTCGTTGTTGTCGTTAAAATCTTCGTCTTTCTTTTCGGTCATCGAAGAGGAAGATTCCATCGCTTTAATTATTAGCGTCGACATTTTTTTGCTCCTCCTCTTATCCGCTTTTCCATATCTCATCGTCGGTAACAAACTCTTCTTCTCAACTTCTTTCGCTTCGTTTGCTCTCGTCGTTCGCGGATGATGACACGGAAGTTTCGTCGAACAAGGACGACGACGACGACGACGACGAAAGCTACTCGTACTCATTTCCGTTCTGTTCTCAACTCGAGCGACGCAGAGAGTCGACGCCGGCGTTGGCGTTCTTTTCCACGCGTTTTGGGGCGCAGGAGTCGTCTTCGCCAAAGTCATTCCCCGGGAAGAAGCTCCGAAACCGCACGGAACGCGCACGGCAGACGCATACATTTGAATAAATAGTGTATTAATGCGCGCGCCACGCGTGTGTTTTGTGCGTATCTATATTAGATGATGCGCTTTATTATTATGTGTCTAAACTACTGTGTGCGTGTGTCTAAACTACTGTGCGCGTGCGTGCGCACGCCTAAAAAATGAGGAGAGGAGCAAAAACTAACAAACTCGATTTGGATTTTTCTCGTCTTCGGCTCGAGATGTATCGTCGCCCGCGTCTGATTCTTTCGAAACAAAACTGCGAATGTTTTGTTTCGTGCACTCGGCGATCTCGGTGAGCGCTTCGTGCGTTAAGAACGCCTGATGTGGAGTGACCAACACTTGAGGCAAAGACGACAACTGCGCCATCGTGTCGTCCCAGTAGAGCATCTTCTCTTCTACGGTCAAGTTGGAAAAGTCTTTGAAGAATAGTTTCTCTTCGGATTCGTAGACGTCTATTCCTAAACTCCCAAGCTTTCCCAGGCGAAGTCCGCAGATGACGTCTTTTATATTTAAAAGGCCTCCACGAGAGGTGTTGATTAACATGGCGCCTTTCTTCATAGCAGCGATTTCCTTCTCTGCGATGAAGTGTTTCGTGTGCTCGTTGAGCGGAAGATGGAGACTGACAATGTCGCTATTTTTTAACACAGTTTCCACATCGTCGCAATATTGACCGACAAACTCACGCTTTTGATTCAAGTCGTATCCTAACACGCTCATGCCGAACCCTTTGGCGCAAATATTCGCCAAGCCTCGTCCAATCTTTCCGGTGCCTACTATTCCAATCGTTTTGCCTCGCATCGAGAACCCAACTAATCCATCTAACGTGAAATTTCCGGACTTGACGCGCGTGTGTGAGATCATAATTTTTCTGTTCAACGCTAAAATCAACGCCATGGCGTGTTCCGCTATGCTCAGCGGATCGTACATCGGCACGCGGTACACTCGCACTTTTAACTTTTTGCACGCCTCCACATCGACTTTATCAAATCCAGCGCACCGCAACGCGATCATTTTCACCCCACACGTCTCCCGCAATCTCACCACAACGTCCGAAGATAAATCGTCGTTCACGAAACAGCACGCCACGTCGAATCCTTTCGCTAAATCGACCGTTTCTATCGTCAATCGAGGCGCGAGAAAAGTCACTTCGAAATTATTATTCAGTTGCTTTTCGAGAATTTCCTTCTCGTAATCGTGCGTGGAAAAGACGACAACTTTTGTCTTTTTTTCTTCGCCGCCGTCGGAAGAGAAAGCGCCAAAGCGCCGGTGGTGTCGTGAGGTGCATTTTCTTCTTATTCTTATTCTTCTTCGCGCGAGCAACGACGACGACGACGACGACGGTTGTTGTTGTTGAGCGTGTTGGAGCATCTTCTAAATTTTTATATGTCGCTTTTTTAGATATTTTTCAACGCGAATTGAGTGATGGGCATTACACATGTGATGTTATATTATTATATTGCTTTCGTTCTCCCTCTTCTTCTTCTTCTTCCTCTTCTTCTTCTTCTGGTTTACACGTTACATAAATATTAGCGCGATCATTTCTTAGTATTATCATCATCATCCCTATTATTATTATTATATTATTATCGCGGCTTGGTAGCTTCGTCTTGACTGGCCAACTCTTGAGCGACGGATTCGTCTATGGACTGCGTCAAAGGGTCTTTGTCTCTCTTGATGCGCTTGTAACTCCCGACGCCGAGTTGCTTCAAATCTTTCGCCGCTTTGAGTTCTTCCACCTCTTCGTTCCAACTGCTCGTGACTTCGCACGCCTCTAATTCATCCGAGGAGAGGTTTGTGGGATCGTCGGAACAGTTGCCGAGAGGTAACTCTGGGCCGGCGATTTTCATGGCCGCTTCGACGGCGACTGGGGTCAACGCCATGGAGAGGATGACGACGCAGACTAAGACTTCTTCTAATTTTTGTGGGAAGAGGTTACCCGCGCCCGTGGAGGTGGCTTGACCAAAGATGACGAACGCAAATTCGCCGCCTTGGGAGAGCACCGCGCCAGCAACCAAGGCTTCGCGCCAGGAGAGGCCGACGAGTGGACCGAGCGCGGTGACGACGCCGGTTTTCGTGACCATTAAAGTCGTGGTCATGATCAAAATAATCGGGAACATTTCGATGGCCAGCGGGACGTCAATGGTCGTCCCAATAGTCACGAAGAAGAGCGAAAGGAATAAACCTTTAAACGCGTTCAATTCGTTGATGATTTGGTGCGCGTATTTCGTGTCCGCCAAAACGATACCGGCGAGGAACGCGCCCAACGAGTCGCTAAAACCAATCGCAGAACAGGCAAAGGAGAAGCCGAAGAGCGTGAGCAAGGACATGGCGACGAAAACGTCCGTCCCGGCTTCGGCAGCTTCCACGGCTTCAAAGCCAACTAGCGCGATCGATCTTCCTGCAAACGCCAGCGCACCGAGATCGAGCATGGATGTCGCGCCGCCCGCTGCCATGACGCCCATATCCATGCTCGCTCCGCCGCCGCTCGCCGCCGCCATGGATAACACCGGCAACAAAATGATAAACGGCACGACCGCTAAATCTTGAAACAAAAGCACCCCCAGCGATGCTGTACCAAATTTTGTCGCCAACTGTTGCTTATCTTGCAACAATTGTAAACCAAACGCGCTCGAAGATAACGACAACGCGAAACCAATCACCACCGCCTCTAGCGTCGAAGTCACCTGCAACATCTCGTTATTCCCCGGTTGGACAAACTCTAAAACTTTCGTCCCGATGGCGTTCCCGGCTGGCAACAGAGCCATCGCGAAGAGCACGTTCACCGCGGCAACTTGGGTAAAACCTAAACCGAAGGCATACTTCGCCAACGCTTTCAATCTCGTGATCGACAACTCTAAACCCATTTCGAATAACAAAAACTGAATGCCGAGCTCGCAAAACTGGTCCACCTCTTGGTTCTCGATGAATAATCCGAGCTTATTCAAACCTAAACCAGCGGCTAAGAATCCCAACACCGGAGATAACTTAAATTTTCGAAACGTCGGGACGATGACCACGACCGAGAGTAAAAGCAAACCGACGTCCACGTCCACCGATTTCAAAACTTTCGTCCACTCGTTATCGTCTAAAGTCGCTCCGGATTCTACTCCGTCTCTCGTTTCCTTGACCAACTCGTCCACGAACGCCCTCGGATTTTCTGCGGCTTGTATGATCACCCCAGTCGGTAACTGCTCCTCCTCGATTCCAGAATCGAGCAACCCCATCGCTTCTTGCGCGCGTTCGACGACGACTTTCACGATGGACGCCGGCCTTTGGTCTCCGTCCAAGCGCGGCGTCGGCAGGTACACCTCCGCGAGGAATAAGCGAGGAGTATCCGCGTTAGTCGCGCGCTGCTGATGATGATTTTTTGTTGTCGTTGTCGTTGTAGTTGTCGTTCCCGGAACGAGAATCTCTTCCGGAAAAACTTTGCTCCCGTCTGTAAAACTCGTTCTGCCCCACGACGTCGATTTCGATTCGCCGTCTTCGTCCTCCGCGAGAAGACGAACCACCTCTTCCCTCGTCGTCATCGTCGTCATCGCTTCAATCGCGCTCTGGCGTTGTTCTCTGTCGTAAAACGCGCCGTCGTCGATCATCATCGCGCGACAAACCCTTCCGTCTCTTTTCTTCTTCTTCCAACCTCTCGTCGTTTTTGCAGCGCCTCTCGCGACGAGGAGTTTTGGAGGAGAAAGCGCAACGACCGTTCTTATCACCATCCTCGACGAAGAAGAAGACGAAGAACACGAAGAAGCACCGCTGCTCGACGACGCGAATTGATGCGACGACGCTCGCTGTCGTCGTTCTCGCGAGGCCGTCCATCCTCCTCTTCCCGAAGAGGAACACGAACGCGAAGAAGAAAACATTTCGCTCTTCTCTCTCTCTCTCTTCGTGTATGTATAGCGCGCGAGATGAGCTCTTCTCCCTTTGATAATACGTGCGAACGGGAAAAATACAATGCAATACGAGCAAAAAGAGCGTAAACGCTCCTCTCTTCTCTCCTCTCTCTTTCCAGCGAGCGCACACCAAAATAATAACGAGAACAATACAATATCAAACCTTTTCTTCAAATTCGAGAGAAACGCTGAGAAGGAAAAGAAAGAAAGATTCGCGTCTGTTAGGGTTTAGGGTTTAGGGTTTCAATACTGTTTTCTCTTCGCGGACCGTTATCACCGGAGGAAAGCCCCACAATAATAAAAATATAACAAACTCTCTCTCGCGCGCTCTGTTGATCGATCGCACATCGCATCGGGAGCGCTCTCTTTCTCTCTCTGTCTCTCTGTCTCTGCGTGTGTTTTCTTTTATCACGCGCGCGCACGGATATATATATATATACACACACGTATATAAATAAAGTTAAAAATGGGCGGAGACGAAGAGCGCTACGCGTCCGACTCGGACGCATCGTCGTCTTCGTCTTTACGCTCGACGTCGTCGTTCGACATCACGTGCCCTTTAGAAATGCTCTTAGACCCGGAGTTTCTCGGCGAAGCGTTGACGACGGAGAAGATGTTGAGGACGATTTCGAATTTAACCGCGCAAGATTTAGCGAAAACGGCGGAGCGGTGCACGTGCCCGAAAGGCGTGGCGTGTAAGTTTCGAAAGGTTACGGATTCGGACGAGGCGTGGTGGCCGCACTGCGCCAAGGCGTGGTTCGAGGCGGATAGTTTACCGGCGTTTAGGAAACCTCCGAAAGATAAGAAGACGTGGAAAGCGGCGTATTTAGCGCTGAAGCCAGAGGAAGGACCGACGCCGATGGAGCTGGAGGAGAGACGATTGAAGCAAGCGAGGATCGAAGCGAAGGCGTTGAAATGGTCGATGGAGAATAAGACGGGGAAAGGAGCGATTAAAGCGAGGAGTAAAGAAGGTGGAGTAGAGTTAGCGGTGGACAGGAAGCAGGCGGATAAGGCGACGCTGAGGGAGTTTTATAAGACGGTGAGAGCGAAACCGAAAGGGAGAGGGCACAGAGAAGGCTTGAGCGCGTTCGACGCCGGGGCGTAGAGGCGTCGTCTTCTCGAGGACGACGACGACGACGACGACGACGACCGCTCTCGTTTCCTTCTTTTTGAAAAAGAAAAATGTCTCTCCTCTTCTTTCTTTCGCAAAGGTGAACACACTTGTGTATTACTGTTGTTGTTGTTGTTGCTGCTGCCGTTCATTAAAATGTTGTACAAAATTAAAACTTACGGGCGACCATGTTTCAAAACTCAAACTATAGTAAAAATTTACAAAACGCGCTCAAACGATAGCGTCTAAGCGTTTCGGGTTGTCCAGCTCTTCGAAAAGTCGACGTAATTGTTTCGCTATTACGATCGATTTCTTGTCCATGATGGAAGGATTTATGTAAGAATCGATCTCTGCCTTTCCATCTTGGGCGGCTTTTGCGATATTCTTCCATTGCTTTTTTATTCGTTCGATTTCGTTGGGATCTAAGCGCAACGCGCGCAGGCTGTTCGGCCATCCTTCGACGAGCATAAGGGACATGTCTTGGGCTAAATGAGAGGCGAATTTCTCGACCCAGTGCAAGAACCTCGTGTGCGCGTCGAACATGTTCCCATACCTAAATTCACACTTCGTGGAGATATTATCTGCAACCATTTCAAATAAGAGCGAAATGAAACCAGAATTAATCTGGCACTCGAGTCGCTCGGGATCTTGCTCCGTTTCAAAGGTTCTGCAAATTCGAGCGTTAAAATTGAATATCGTTGTTTCCATTCGATCCCATCCGTAATAAAGTTTATCGTGCTTGTTGGATGAACTGTCAATCTGAGCGAGTCTCGTGCGCATACTTTTCGCAACGTGTTCCATGCTCGCGTCGATTTCGCCTACGTGAACAACCTCGAGCTCGTTCGCAAATCTCCCGACAATATCCGCAATCGCAAACACAAGGTACGGATCTGCCCCGCACTCCTCCAAGCGCTCGTAGTTCTGCGCCGAACCTATGACTTCTACTAAACTACCGATGACGGCGACGATGACATCCATTTGTTTCATCGCACCTTCCGCGGTGATGTCGAGATTCTCCAAGCCATTCGTGATATCGTCCACATCGTCTTCTCCTTCGACATCGTCTCCTCCCCCCATCGCGAGCGTGAACACTCGCACGAGAGTTCCAAAACTATGCAAATGATTCCTTAAATTCTCGCTCGCATCATATCGCGTCTCGCGACTGTCTGATTCGAGTAAATGATAAATTGTAACTTGCATCTCCACGCGGCAAATCTGCGAGACAAGTTCGAAGAGCGTGATGTTCTTCATCTTTTCACCCGCTGCAGCTACTCTTCCTCCCGATTCGTTCTTCTTCATTTTACCCTCGCTGCTTTTTCCATCGTTCACATGAAGCGATGACGGAGAGTTTTTCAACAGCCAGCTGTCATCTCCGCATAAGTCTTGCACTGAGGCCGCGACGTGCACCGCGAGCGCTCGTTGTCTTTTATCGACGCTCTTTGACGATAATATAAACTTCAACCCTTCGCGAAGCTCGTTCGACCACTTGTTCTCAAAATCTAACCAACAGAAATAATTATAACGGTGAGTCACGCTGTCGTCGTTTTCACCTAATATCCTCGCTTCTATCATCGTATTTATGAATTCTAAACCCACTAACGCCGCCTTTGACCCGGCTCTCTTATACAAACACTCCCTCGAAACTTTTTCAACCAACCGATAAGTACACGCGATGTAATTCGCAACTTCTACGTATGGATTCGCGGCTGGCTCGGCGCTATCATATAAATCCATTTCCTCGTACGGATCGAAAGAATTTCCTTTGCTCGCGAGATAGATCTCCTTGACGATGTTTGTCAAAGCGAGGAGTCCAGACACGATGAGCGCCTCCTCGTTTTCTTTCCTAACGGCGTCAGTATCACCCTCGCTACTCTCTCCTTCCTCTTTAGATTTGAACGCGGGGTAATAAAACCAATCGATTACTTCTTCCACAATACTCGGCAACTTTTCCAGAGGAGTCTGCTCCCACTTCTTCTCATCGTCTTCGTCTTTCCACGTGCTGTTGTCGCCTATCCACGACCCGTCGTCCGCGAGTACGAGCGCCGTCGCCGTTCGCTCCGCGAACTCGCACATTTTCGTCATGCTGTCTCGGGGCAAGATTATTCCAGAGTTGAAGCACAGTTCCTCCAAAATTGGACGCAACATCAACGCGCACTCTCTCGACCCGGACGCTAAACTCGCGCAGACGTTGATACCGAGACTTCTTTTCTGCATGTTTTCCGGCGAGTTCCTTTCCAACTTCTCCTTCGGAATCTTCCTCAAATTCTCCTCTCCCTCGGGAGGAGGAGGCGGACTAATCAGCGAGTACAAGAAATCATCTCGCATCGCCGCTCGACAGACGGAGAGGAACGCGTCCGCTTCTTCTTTTTTTTCTCCTTTGCTTGCCCGACTCTTTCCATCATCGTCGCGTTCTCGACGGTTGTTTTTGTCGTTCGATTCTTCTTCTTCTCCTTCTGAATTTTGCCGCGACGACAACAACTTCACGGCTAACGCTAAACCGACGTATTTCTTGGTCGTGGACGGATCGTTCAAGTGTTCGAGGACGGTTTCGAGGAGTGGCATGCTCCTCGCTTTTCACACAAAGAATAGATGACTTTGGTGAATTAAAAACAATAATAATACATGTGCGAGCTTTTTGTTGCAAATTACAAATGTTTTTCTCTCTCTCTCTCTCCTATAAAAAAATTTCACCTGCGGCGCGGCGAGCGAGAGCGAGAGCGGGATCGATCTCTCCATGGTCCGTTGTCTCTTCTGCTACCTCGATAATCTGGAGAGGACCTCCTGTCTCCGCGGTAGTAGCGATCGTGGTGGTACTTTTTGTTTCTGTCGCGATCGTCGTCGTACCTACTTCTTCTTCTGCCGCCGCCGGCACCGCCGCCGCGTCTTCGCTCCGAGGGACTGCGACTGCGACTGCGACTGCGACTGCGACTATATCTTCGTCGTCGTCGATGGCGGTGGCGATCTCGTTCTCGGCTGCGGCTGCGGCTGCGGCTGCGGCTGCGGCTACGACTTCGTCTTCTCCGGCGGTCTTCATTGTATCCTTCGCGCGAGCGCGAGCGGCGTCTGCTGCTTCGATGATGGCGGTCCTCGCAACGATCGCGGTCGCGAGAAGAGCGATGATGCTCGCGACGACCGTCGTAGTCTTTCTTCTTTATATTGTTGTCGTCCACTTTTTCCTCTTCGGAAACGCGCGTCATGGTCGTATTTGTTGTAGTAGTAGTAGTTGTTGTCGTCGTCGCTGCTGCTGCTGCTGCTGCTGCTGCTGGAGCGCCGTCGCGTTGCCTCGAAGATGGAGGAGGAGGCACGTCGCTCAGAACGTTCTTCTCGTCTTCCTCGTCGTCCTTTTCCGATTTGCGTCGCTTCACCACAACCAGCGCTTCTTTCTTTTTCTCCTTCTCCTCCTCCTCCACCACCACCGGCGCTTCTTTGTCCTCGTCATTTCTTTCTTCTTCTCTCTCTTCACCGCTCGTCAGTTTTACTTCTGTCGACGCCACCGCCGCCGCCGTTGCTCCTACTGCTGCTGCTTTATCTTTGTCTTTGTCCTCTTCCTCTCCCTCTTCCGGCGTTCCGAGAGGTTTCGAATACACGCGATCGTTCTCTTCTCCTTTACCTTCCTCGCGTTTCCTCAAAATATCCCCCAAACGTTCTTTCAGCAGTCTGATTTTCTTCCACCCTAAGTATTGCTTCCCGGCCTGATGATCTCTCACCCGTTGCTCGTTATCGTGCGTGTTCAAATACACCCCGCTCAGCGGGCACACGATCAACCGTTTCATCGTCTCCACGCGTCTCTCGCACTCCTTCTCCACGACTTCCTCTAACTTTTTCCTCCTCTCGGAAATCTCGTCCAACTCTTTCATGGCTTTTTCCGCGCCATCTACATCCCCAACCATACCTAACTGCTCGATTTTCTTCTGCATGCACTGCGTCTGATCGGCCAATTGCGCTAACGCTTGCTTATCGTGCTCCGGTACCATCCCGTACGCTCGCGCGCGCTCCGCACGTTCCATCTCCACGCGTTCCGATGCCATTTTAATCCGTCGATCGCAATCCGACACCAATCGGTCCAAAATTTTCTTCGTCTCTCTCTCGTAGTTATATTTGCTCCTCTCTCGATCCGTCAAGAGTTGAAATTCCTCTCTCAACTCCATCGATTGCACGCCGCACGGGTGCTCTTGTTTGCTCGCCTGTTGCACCGGAATCCGCAACGCGCGAGCGATTTCATCCGCAGATTTCGTGTTTTTAAACATCGTCACGTCCAAGCCGCAGAGGAAGTATTTGTCCACGTCCTCGTCCTGTATAACGTGAAAGAATGAAAGGGGACCACCGCGACGCGCGCGGGCGTCAGCGAAAGAAGAAGAAGAAGAAGAAGAAGAAGAAGAGAGACTAAAAACACATTTTCCGTGGTCGTCGGCGCCCCTTTGAAGTTTTTCGCGAGAAAACACAAGATTCAATTCTCGTACCGTAAACAACTTTTTCCGGTTCACTCTTTGCTCTAACGGCACGTCGCGCTCCGCGCCCATGAGCTGGTCGAGCATCGCGCGCATTTCAGCCGCCATTTTTTTATGTTTTGGTGAGTCTTTCTTTTGGTTTTATGCGCGCGCGTACAGTGTGTTCGTCTGTTCTCTTTTGTGTTTTTGTTTGTTTTCTTCTAAAACCCTAAATTACATGTTGACTAGGTGTTCACAATTCCCCTAACGCTTCATCTACTCTCTCTCTCTCTCTCTCTCTTCTGCTCCCGCTCCTTTCACGGCCTCGACGACTTCACTGTCACCACCACCACCACCGAATATCGAGGACGAGGAACGGCGGTAAAAGATGATGGCATCGAGGCTTCTTTTACTCCTTCTTTGCGAATCGTAAATGGACCATTTTTTCTCGGCGAGACGTTTGGATTTGATGCGGTTGACTCGAGATTTCCGAGCGAAAGCATCCGCTCTCTTCGTCTCTTTTTGTTTTAAATCGATTAAATCTTTTCGCGCGCGCTCTGTTTCTTCTTGCTTTTGCTGGAGTTTGAGTCGTTTGCGTTTTGTGAGTTTGTTTGTGAGCGTTTTTGTCGTCGTCGTCCTCGTCGTCGTCGTCTTTTCAGGAGCGGCGTTCGCGGGAGTCGGGCTGCAAAGACGGCGAGTGTTTTTGTTGTTGTTGTTCTTAATGTCGATGGTATTGAATTTCGATTCGCTCGCTTTCTCGGGAGTGTTGACGTTCGACGCCGTCGTCTCATGGTGTTGTTGTCTTTTCACGGGAGAAGTCGGCGGCGTCGTCAAAGTCCGACTCCAAAATATCTTCGCCTTTGCTCTCGCGTCCGCGTCGTTCTCGTTCTCATTCTTTGTTTTTCCCGAGAGTATTTCAATCGTTCTTCCGTGCGACTCTTCGACGCATTCAGCCGTAGGAGTACTAATACTGTTATTATTATTGTCGTCGCCCATCGTGAGTATCTCGATCACCTCTTCTTCCTCGATGTGCGTTTCTTTTTCTTCTTCTTCTTCTTCTTCTTCTTCTTCTTCTTCTTTGTCTTCGTCCGTCCGCGTCGTCGTCGTCGTTTCAAAGCGAAAGTTGGCACCCAAATTCACCTCCAACGCTTCCCCAAATCGCCTCTTCTTCTTCTTCCTCTTAACCTTCACAGAACCGTCACAATCCAAAGAAAAAGACAAGCAATAATTCAAAAACATCTCCCCGGCGTATCTCGCCGTGATCGCGTTCGCGTCGATCCCGGCGCGCTCGTACGGACGTAAAAATTCTTTCAGCGCGTTTTCCGCCGCGAGTTGAGATGAAAAATGTAATCTTTCCTCGGCGAGCGCGAGTAACGGATGAAGACGACGGCGAGTATAAAAAGAAGCGTCGTCGTCGTCGTCGTCGTCGTCGTCGTTAAAACTGGCACTCGTTTTCCTCTTTATCTCCGAAGAAGAGGAGTGAAACGAAGAAGCGAGCGCTGATCCATCGTCGTCGTCGTAATCTCTCATTTTTTAGTGAAGATTTTTTCCAATTCCCCTACTTAAAAAACTTGCGCATTCGTGTGCTTTTGCTACATTAAAACATCCGAAACTCGCGCCGTTCTCTCTCGCTCTTTCGCTTAAACGGAGAAGAAGAAGAAGAAGAAGAAGAAGAAGACCTTCTTTTTTGTGAGAAGAGAGAGAGAGAAGACTCAATGCACAGGAAAAGAGAGAGAGAGTGTTTTGAAAGTTGCGCGCAGCAAAGTTGAAGAAGAAGAAGAAGAAAAAAAATGCGCGAGGGAAATTCGCGCCGCTGCGCGCGCGCGTCGTTCTCTCTCCGATAAAATCACGCGGCACGCGCGTCTCTTCGCTGCCGCTGAAGAAGAAGAAGAAGAAGAATTTCTTTACGAGATAAAAAGATGACGTCGAGTGAAAAGAAGAAAAGAAAGGAAGATTCTTCTTCGCTCGCTTTTGCCTCCTCGGCGCAAGTCTCGAAAGCGCTTTCCAAGAAGAAGAAGAAGAAGAAAAATGTGTTGGACGATGATGATGACGATGAACATGTTCTTCTTCTTCCGACGGAGATGATGATGTGCGGCGCACCGGCGCGTACACGGAACGAAGAAGGTCCGGATGATTGCGTTTCTTTATCCTCTTCGGAGTCGAGCGAGGTGGAGTGGGAAGACGTGGAAACAGAAGACGAAGACGACGGCGGTGACGACGACGACGACGCAAAGCGCGAGAACGATACCACTGAGGAGAACGAAGAAGAAGACGGGGACGACAGCGAGTGCGAGATAGTGAAAGACGACGACGACGACGACGATGTTATCATCGTCGACGACCCGGAAAAGGACGTCAAGAAGAAGAAGAAAAACAAGAGGAGAATAACGAGAGAGGAGAGAAATAAGATCAAAGGGTTGCACTACGCGGAGTTGTTGTGTCGGTTGGCGCGGGTGCATTTGGTCAATCGAGCGCTCGAGAGCGACGCGTTGCGGTGTTTGGCGCTGAGCGCGGCGCCGAGAGGGTTAGTGGAAGGTATTTTAGAGAGGCCTGGGAAGAAAGAAGGGAAACCGGTGGTGATGGTGATGTTGCATTTCGCGGTGAAGTTTTTTCAGGACTCAGTGTTAAACAACACTGCGAGGGCTTCTTCGTCGCGTCGGCGTTCTATTTCTTCTTCTGCCGCAGATGAGGGAAGGTCGACGTTTATCATCGGCGCGAAAGAAGCGCGCGCGAATAAAGCTGGATTCGCGGGGGGCGTGGCGTGGAAGTTGAGCGAGATGTTGCGAAAGAATGATGAGAATGGTATCAGTGAAGCGAGAAACACGACGATTCATTCTTCTTTTTCGAACGTTTCGGAGATGAAAGCGGCGCTTTTGTGCGTGTTCTTGCGCGCTTTAGGTATTCGCGCGAGACTGTGCGCGAGCTTAAAACCGTTGGCGCACGACGCGAAAGGACCGGATTTAGATAGGAAAACAACATTGCGATCGTTAGATGGTAAAACAGCGAATATTTTCAAAGCGATGGTAAAAACCAGAGCGGCGATGAATGACGACGACGGTGCCGAGGACGAGATTACGCACTGGGTAGAAGCGCTCGTGCGGGAAGGCGGGAACGATGAGGCGAGTGAGGAGGAATCGACGCAGAAGAAGACCAAAAAGAAGAAGAAAACGACGACGACATCTTCATCTGCGCCGGCATCGAAGAAAAAAGAATCCGCAAAGTTCGTTCCAATCGCACTCTCTCCTACATCGAATAAATTCACCATCGGAGACGTCGACGATGTCGTGAAAACGTGGTCGACGTACCCGGGGTACGTCGTCGCTTTCGACGAATTCGACGAAAAGGAGAAGGCGGCGAGGAACGTTTTGTCCTTCACGGACGTGACGAGAAAGTATTCGCAAAAGCAGTTTGCCATAAAAGCTTTAAAGAAACGCATCAAAGGTGATCAGAGATGGAACGAGCTCAGCGCGGCGCACAGGATTGATCTCAGCGGCATTCACGACACCGATGAAGAAAATTCGGGTCAATTATACTTGAAAAAAGCGTTGATCGACGAGCGCGACGAAATGGTAAAGATGCAAAGATCGGAGCGACCACCAAAAACGCTCACGGAAATCAAAATGCATCCTTTGTGGTGCATAGAAGCGCATCTGAGGCAAAATGAGTGCATTTATCCGAAAACGGGCGTCGCTGGGTGCGTCGACGGGAAACTCGTGTATCCTCGCGAAAACGTCCAGACGCTCCGGACGGACAGGCGATGGCGATCCGAGAAAAGATTGATGGTGAAACACGTGGAGATTGATAGTCCAATCAAGAAATTGCTTTCGAATAAAGCGCGCGCGCACTTGAAACAGTACGGTGGCGATCCAGCGCAGTTCGCGGATATCTTTTTATACGGCGAATGGCAGTGCACGACCTACCATCCGCCTAAAGCGGACAAAGGCGTCGTGCCAACGAACGATCGCGGCAACGTCGATTTGACGAAGAATGGCGACGGATTACCCGACGGTTGCGCGTACATCGAGGACAAAAACGCGCTCACCGCGGCTCGTAAACTCACAAATCCGCAAATTCACGCGGTTCCTGCTCTGATTGGCTTTGAGTACAAGCAAGGCGGGACGACGCTTCCCGTCTTTCTCGGATGCGTCGTCGTCTCGGAAAATGAGGAAAGAGTGAGGAAACAATTGCTCGAGGACGAGAAAGAACGAGTCAAGAAAGAAAAGTTGAAGAAACTAAAAGATGCGAGTTTGAAATGGCGAACGTTACTCGGCGCGATGTTTATGAAAGAAAGGTTGAGAAGAGAAGTGGACCTTCAAGAAAACGAGGACGCGTTTCAAACGACGTTGGCGACGAAAGTAGAAAAGTTATAAAAAAGTATTTAGAATATAAGAGAGATTTGTAGAAAAACGCACGCACATGCAAGGTACACATTGGTAATAGTAATGTTTTCATTTCATTTTACCCACGGTAACCAACGGTACGCCCAGCATATCAACCGGAGCGTGTTCGCCTACGCCCGCGCCGCCTCCGACTTTCACCAACCCGGTTCGCACGTTCTTCAACAGCGCTCTGTTCGCATCCTCCTCTCTCAACGCTTTCACTATGTGCATATCCGACACCATCGCGGTTACCATACCGTCATCACTATCGTCGTCATTACTACCACTACTAGCACTAATACTACTCATCAACGCTTTTTTCACGTTTCCAGCTCGATCAATCTTCACCGAATCATCCACGACTCCGTCGCACGTCCCCGGCACCATAATCCTCGCGCCCGCCATCATCGCCCCGAGCGCGCCAAACCCAAACCCCATCGCGTGTAACATCGGCACCCCAACCATAACCACGTCTCCCCTCCCCAATTCCATTGCTTTCGCCGCTTGTTCTCCGTACCCAAACAAAGTCTCCGCCCCGTCTCCTTTCTCGCTCGAGTTGAAGTAAAACAACGCCTCGCGTCCCGACGACGACGACAAAATCGAATCCTCTTTTTCATCTTCTTCTTGTCGTCCGTACGCGTGCATCAGCACGTCCCAATGCACCACTTTCTCCTTCAACCCAGCCTCGCCAACCGCGATCGGTTCGTGCGCGCCAATCATCCCCCCGGCGGCGCTGGCCAAATCCGCGTGCACCAAAGATCCGAAACTCTTCACCTCTAAAAACTCTCCTTTTGTCTTTGTACTTTCCACCTTCACGCCGGCGAGTAAAGCGCCCGTCAGAGCGATCAACAGTTCCGGAGAATCCCCCAAACGCACCGCGAGTGGTTTGTTTTCTCTGTTTGCGCTCACATTCGCGTACTCGAGATCGAGCAAAGCTCTCGCGAACGCGAAAGCGCTCTCGCAAAAGCGCTCGTGTGACATTCGATTTCCGTTTCCCGAGAAGAGAAACGTCGCGTCGGGTGCGTTGCTTTTGACGTTTTCCCGGAGAATGTGCGCGAGAACGGTGGCCGTCGGGTCTTTACTTTTCGTCGAGAACGAAGAATAATCGTGTTGGCGTCGAAAGGCTGCGGCGACGAGGCGTCTTCGAGCGATGGAGAAGGGTGACATTGTGATCGTATTTAAAGCGCGCCTTTTTTTTGTATCTTATGACGCTTTTTTTTATCCAATTTCGCTTTACAATTATGCGCGCTTTTCGGGCGACAAAATGACGACGACGCCGACGATAACGACGAGAAGACGCGTGCCGCGAGGCAAATGCGACGAGTTTTTCTTCGAGAAGAGGAAGATGAACGATGACGAGAAGACGATTAATGGATGTTGTTGTTGTTCGTGCTGTAACGATGACGACGAACACCATTCGGTCGTTTTGTTTTACAAATACGTCGCGCTTTCTCGCGACTGTTTACCATCGCTGAGAGACGCGCTCGAAAAGGAAATGATGAAATTAGAGGTGCGAGGGAAGATTCGAGTGTCCGTGGAAGGGATCAACGCGACGGCGAGCGGGAGAGAGTCAGCGGTGGAAGAGTTTGAGCGGAGGTTGAAGAAGAAGAGAGGCGACGGCGGCGAAGACGAGTTGTTGTTCGAGATGTTGGAGCTGAAGGACGTGGATTTTAAGACGGAACGAGTGAAGAGGTCGGAGGATGAAGAAGATGGACGCGGATGTAAACACATTTTTGAAGACGCGAGCGTGAGAATCGTGGACGAGGTGTGCCCGTTCGAACCGTCGTCGAAGAAGAATGATAAGAAAGGATCGATCGACGGCGTTGGATTAGAACGGCATCGACCGAATCGATTGACGCCGAGCGAGTGGCGAGAGGCTATTCGAACGAGCGACGACGACGACGTCGTCGTGTTAGACGTGCGAAATTCGTACGAGTCGAGAATGGGGCGGTTTGTGCCGGAAAAGACGGTGTGTTGTCCGATTCGGAGGTTTAATCAGTTTAAAGAGTGGGTGGAGGAGAAAGGCGGGAAGGAGTACATCGAGAATAAAAGAGTTTTTGCGTATTGCACGGGAGGTGTTCGCTGCGAGAAAGCTTCCGCGTATTTATTGAGCTTAAACGTGACGAAAGAAGTTTCTGTTTTGGAAGGCGGCATCGTGGCGTACGCGAGAGACGTCGGCGGCGACGGATTCGTCGGAAAGAATTACGTTTTCGACGCGAGAGGGTGCGTCGACGTAGGCGGCGACGACGACGAAAAGAACAACTACGCATTGACCACGTGCGACGGTTGCAACGCGCCGTGTTTACCACATCTGGCCAGATGCGCGAGTAAAGCGTGCCACGTCGTCCTAGCCGCGTGCAAAGAGTGCTCGAAAAGTTCGACGTCGAGCATATACTGTTGCGAGACGTGTAAAGCGAACAAAGACGGTGAGAAAAAATTAGCGTGCGAATGCGATAGCTATCGTTCCAGAGAGAGCAGATGTAAAGTTCCAGCCGCATTATAGAAGGAATAGATAGATATAGATGGATAGATGATACCAGTAGTATGATGTAATATATACAAAACCACGCTCGCGCGACGAAAATAAAACACTCACACGATGTATTTAAACTTTACAGTTCCAAACAAAAAGAAAAAGACGCATTCATTTATTAATATTTATCATCCGTCACTCGTAATCGTCTCTCGTAATCATCGTTCCGCATCCTTCGTCGGTTAAAATCTCCAATAACAACGAATGCGGGGCTCTTCCGTCAATAATATGACCACTCACGCACCCTCCTCTCAACGCGTTCATGCAATCCGTCACCTTTGGGATCATGCCTCCGGCGATAATCCCACTCGCGATCATCTCCTCAGCTTTCGTAAACGTCACCGTTCTTATCAGAGAGTCCACGTCGTCTTTATCCGTGCACACCCCGGCGACGTCCGTCATCAGCACCAACTTCTGCGCGTTTAAAGCCGCCGCGATTGCCCCAGCCGCGGTATCCGCGTTTACGTTCAACGCGTTCCCCATCGAATCTTGCGCTACGGTCGCAATCACCGGCACGAACCCGCCGCCGATCAAATTCGTCAACAATTTCGGATCCACCGACTCGATCTCCCCGACCCATCCCAAATCTTTATCCTTCACTCTTCCTCTCAACAAGTTCCCATCTTTACCGCAAATCCCAACCGCTCTTCCACCTCCATCGGATCTATCGATCGAATTATTATTAATCAGCGCGACGAGCTCCTTGTTCACTTTCCCAGTCAACACCATCTCCACCACCTCCATCGTCGCGTCGTCCGTCACGCGCAACCCGTTCTTAAAGTTCGGCTCGATCCCAACCGTCTCCAACATCTTGTTAATCTCCGGCCCGCCCCCGTGCACTAACACCATGTTTATCCCAACCGTTGCCAGTAAACATATGTCCCGAATCACCGCCGCTTTCAGTTCTTTCGATTGCATCGCCGCGCCGCCGTATTTCACCACCACCGTTTGCCCTTGAAACCGCTGCAAATACGGAAGGGCTTCGCTCAAAATGTTCACTCGGTTGCTGTTTTCTTCGCTTATGCGTTGGATTTTCGCGGTGCCTTTCTTCATCGGCTCTTTCGGAGGAGGAGAAGAAGACGCGGTCGTCGCGAAGGTTTTCAAAACTGTCGCTCTTTTCTCGCCGCCATCGCCGCCGCTAATGCGTCCATCTCCTCCTCGCGCGTAACGTTGTCGTCGTTCTCGTTCTCGTTGTCGTCGTCCAAAGCTAAAAAAGACGGAGGAAGAGGAAGCAGAAGAAGTCGTCGTTCCAGCTGCTCTCGCGTGTCTTCCTCTCATCGCAGAGACAGAGCCGACGACAGAACCAGAAGAAGACGTCGCCGCGTGTGTGGTGGTCGCGAAGACGGCGGCAGAAGCCCCGCGGTGCATGATTCTTGATGTTACAGTGTATCAAAAGAGAGAAAACGCGTGTTTTTTATGAGGTCATTTTTCCAATTTTTTTCCCCTATTTTTTCCCCAAACAGAAACACGCGCGAAGGACGACGACGACGACGACGATGAAACCGACAACGCGAGACGACGAGAGAAGAGCGGAGTGAAGGAGAGAGATTATAAGAACGCGCGTTTTCTAAAGACAGCTCTGGGTATTTTTCCTCTTTGTTCACTCTCTCTCTCTCTCTCTTTTAAATCATGGGTCGAAACAACAACGAGCTTTCTTCTGCGACGACGACGACGACTTCCTCTTCTTCTTCGCGCTTTGTCGCTGCGGGGCACGGAGAAGAAAGAGGGCAAACTTTGGAAGATTTCGCGAACGCTCTGTGCGATGGTGGGAAATCGAAGAGCAGCGGTGGTAAGAAGCAGAAAGGAGGAGGAGGAGACGACGCGCGAAACGCGTTCTTCATCGAGGTACGCGTGTAATTTTACGGTTGTTTTGTGGGTTCTTTCTTGCGGTTAACAACACAACATGTGACACTCTTTCCTTCTCTCTCCCTCTATATGTATATACATATATAACAGATACACCGATGGACGCAAGATTCGCGAATATATCTACTCAAGTTTCCATCGCCGCTCTCGCAAAAGATGGCGCTCGGGCGCGCGTCGGTGTTTTTGGAAGACGTCGATTTGCACGGACGCGTCGTGGAGCAGATTCCGTCCGGGCAGAGCGGCGGCGCGGCGAATTACAGCGGTCACAACATGCGCGTGAACAGTTGGTGCGCGTTTTTGAATAAGTGTGAGGAAGAGAAGAGAGCGTTGTTCGACGAGGAGAAGGCTTTGAGAGATCGGCTGATGGAGTTGAGGATCATGCGAACGAATAAACGAGGCGAGTACGAATCGGGTTTGGCGAAGGATAACGACCCGTGGCATCCGTCGGAGGAGCAGTCGGCGATTTTAGCCGTGTGTTCGAGTTCGGACAAGGAGGAAGTGAGAGACGCGTTGATACACGAGGCCATGCACGGAGTGTTTTACGTCTCGAGAGCGTTTCAGAAGTTTTGCTACTGGTTTTGGGAGGAATCGATGACGGAGGAGGAGAGGAAGACGTGGGTGGATTTTTTAGTCGGGTTGAGATACAACGCGGAGAACGACGTAGAGTTAGCGGTGAACGAGTTGCAAGCGTACATGGCGACGGAGAGGAAGCTATTCGAGGCTTCCGATGCTGCCAGATTGAAACAGCTGCAGTTGAAGTTTTCGCGCGCGATTACCGAAAAATCAACTTTGGAAGATGGAAATTTTGGATTGGAAGAGGCGCTGACGCCGTCCGTCGGATCGAGCACGAAACTCGTTTGGTTATAACTCAACGCGCCCGCATGTATTTATATATTAGTTTTTACGCGAAGAAAAGAAATAATAGTTTAATAGCATGATAAAAGTAGGCAGAGAAATGCTTGTCATCGCATAGACTTCGAGTACAATTTGTTTAACAGGGGCGGAACCTTTACAACGACTACATGTGAATACTTTCGCAAACAATACGAACGAATTTTTTACTACTACTACTACTACGCCGAAGATTCGCGTCTCGACGATGTCGCCGCAAACGGGCGCGGCAAATAAATTTCGATCAATTGGAAAGCCCAAATTTCCGTATCATCGAACACCCCGAATACTCATCGAACAGAGAGAGAGAGAGAGAGAGAGAGAGAAGAAAAATGCATCTCTTTTCTCCGTTCAATGCCGGGGGCATCGTTCGCGCGCGTTCGCCGCTCTTATATTTTTTTTCTCTTTTCAAAAGTCATTTTCCACCAAGAAAGAGGATAAGAAGAGCGAAGAAAACCAACCGTCGGGGAAGATCTCTCTCTCTCTCGTTCTCTCTCGTTCT
>Ga0255765_1000437_pt1 | contig 55731 bp, 33 predicted proteins | sample 041ome_8_FD_179965 | JGI IMG/M metagenome (GOLD analysis project Ga0255765, IMG submission 179965) | Coastal salt marsh microbial communities from the Groves Creek Marsh, Skidaway Island, Georgia - 041407BS metaG (version 2) | ecosystem: Environmental > Aquatic > Marine > Intertidal zone > Salt...
ACGGCGGCGACGACGCTGTTGGACGAACTCGCGCGCGCGCGGGACGCGGGCGACGGCGCGTTCGTCGATCTGGTGCGCGCGCGACGGGAGGGACTCACGGTGACGTTCTTCGACGTCGCGGAGGCGCGCGTGCGCGCGTTGGAGCGGGGGGGGAGAGCGGCCGAGGCGCGGGCGCTGGACGAGACGTGCGCGGCGGCGGCGGCGCGCGCCGAGTGCACGATGGATGAGATCATCGCGAACGCCGCGATCGCGCTTCCGGGAGCGATGCTGGATGAAACGACGACAGAGACTGGGCTGACGATGGCGCAGGGCGAGGAATTGCGACGACGGTGGGGGGCGATGGCGAGCGCGCTCGCGACGACGGGGGAGTCGAACGCGGCGAAGCAGGCGGCGTTAAACGAGACGTCTCGAAGGAATGCGATCACGGAAATCGCGGGACGGGCGAAGATCGGGGCGAAAGAGTTCGAGAGTTTGAAATCTGTAGCGCCGGAGCGGAGGATAGCGGAGGTGTTGCTGACGATACCGCGAGGCGCGGAGCGCGCGGCGGCGGTGGAGGACGCGTTGACGCCGCCGGCGGACGGAGAGGATCTGGGGGGGGATGAAGAAAACGAAGACGTGTTCACGACGGCGCCCAGGTTGTTGAACGTGTTGGAAGGAATGGCTCGCGAGCGTCGAACGGATGGTGAAGACGATTCTGAATTGTGCGAGCTCATAGAAATCGTCGAGCGCAAGTGCGACGTTTAGCTACAACAAATAGGAGTGCAACGAGAGTGTAATTCTTGTATTCAATACGGAAGCGCTATTGGTACATGACATCGCGATATGTGCGTGAAATAGCGTGCGTGAATGTGCTACGACGTCATAAGATTGTCTAAACTTGCTCAACCGAGAAGTCTTCCCCGGCCGAGTCTTCCGCCGCTCGTTCGCCGACGCGTTCGGCCACTGCGGCGGCGGCGACCACGCCGGCTGTTTGAAGAGCCTTGAGCGTGCGTCGTCGCCGATGGGCGGATTGAACCACCACTAAGCCACGTTTTGCATGTGTGAAGACGTCGAAGAGGTTGCCAGTGCCTTGCTGGGCGATCAAAACGCCCAAGAGGACGGGTAGCGCGAAACCAATCGTCTTCTTCATGCGTGTGCGGAAACCTCTCATTTCCTTACTCAAGTCGTCTGGGCGTCTAAGACTCACGCCACCAGCGTCTTGCGTCGCTTCTTCTTGATTACGCGTGTCTTGGAAGTCACGGAATCCCGAGCACAGGTTTTTCACCACGCCCCACATTCCATGTCTCACCGCCATGCGCGCCACGTCTTGCTGCACTTTTTGTTCCTCAAAGTGCAGCAACACGCACTCAGCCGCGAACGTGCCGGGGACTTTCCCCGGAATCGTGCGCATGCGCCAAGCGCTAAAGTACGGATCGACCCGAATCACTTTCGGATTCTCTGGTTGACTCGGGTGATGCAAGCCCTTCGTGATGGTGAAGTAACACTCGCCATCCTTCCACGTACGTCGACTAAAGACGTAATCGCGATTGCTAATGACTGGAAGCTGACGCTCCCAGAATAAGACCTCCGCGCCCGTTCGCGGATCCTTGTCGATGCAATGTTGCTTCAGAAGCAACCCGTCCCATTTTTCACGAGTCACGTCAGAGTTGTAAAAGTCACAAATCTCCTCCGCCGTGGCGTTCTCGAACAAGCTTACCGAGAGATATTCCGTGCCACCGTACGGCAGAATGTGTCTCCAAGCCTTGTAGTGACAATTATTCGTTTCCTCAGTACGATCCATCATCAGCTGCCACTCGCCCGTGTCTTCGCGAGGCACGCCCGCCGGAAGGCACCCTATGCGCGCTTTGAATCGCTCGTAATCGATCCTTTGCACCACGTCCGTAACTCCGCTCGCGAAAGTCGTCGGCTCGTGTCCGACATCGGAGTACTTATCTTGGTGACACCGCTTAGACGAGTGCTCCTTATTCCTCGATTGTCTTCGACCTCTCCTCGCGTCCAGGGCCACGGCGAGACCGGTGACTTCCACGATTCTCCTCACCACCACGTTCCGGTGCGCCAACCAAATCACTATCGATCGCGTCGTCACCACCGAACTCACCGCCATCCACGTCCACCGCGCCCCCGGCCACGAACTCGTCAGCATCTGCATTCGAAACCCTCGCGCGAGCGCCCCGAATCGAGGGTGCCACAGCACGTAAAACGCCGCCACGAGGCTCGCGAACACCATCGGCCACACCTCCCCCAGCGCCTTGAGCGATTCCCCAACGTGTTCCTTACTCGGAAACGGCATTCCCGCCGCCAATTCAAACATCGCGCTCAGATCATTCGCCCCTCGTCCGCGTTCCTCGCGCGCCGCGGGCGTCGCCGTCGCCGCCCCGCTCGGGGCGAAGCCGAAGCCGAACCCGTTCGACATCGTCGTCCCGCGTCTTTTCGCCCTCACCCGCGTCCAAAATTCGCACTATTTCCGCCCTTCGTTTCCCGCGTCTCCCGCGCGTCGCCCGTCGTCGCGTCGGCGACAGTCCGCGTCAATCGAATCCGTCCCGTTCGCGACGCGGGGGTGATTGTCCTTCACGATTCGCGTCCGCGCGCGTCGCTTCTCCGCGATTCGCGTCTCCGCGTCCGCGCGCCGCGTCCGCGTATTTACGCGCTCGCGCCTTCACCGCCGTCGACCGCGCGCACGTTCGCGCGTCGCGTCGTGCGGCGCGTCGCGTCCGCGTCGATCGACCGCGCTGACGCGATCCGACCGCGCTGACGCGGAATCGCTGACGCGATTCCGCGTCAGCGCGGTCGGTCGCTGTTTACGTATTCAGTGCGCGTCGAAGGCCATGAAACTCTATTTAAGATCGCGATCTCGCGTCGACGACGGCGCTTTTCCGCGGATTTGACGCGTGGCGAGATTTGAGATGTGAATATTTTTTTCAGGCCCCGCCGCGGCGTCCGCTACATGCTATGCGCTATCTAATCTACGGCGAGCGCGCGTCGTCGTCGCTCGCTTCGTCTTCGTCTTCGTCTTCGTCTTCGTCTTCGTCGCTCGCGTCGTCGCCGTGGACGCAGAAACGACAGGGTAAACCGCGCTCCAACGAACGGTCCGCGTGGGCCTCGTCGGCGTCGACGGCGGCGAGACGACATCGAACGTGGAAGTGGTGCGGCTCGCGCGCGTCGCACGCGAGGGTAACGAGGGCGACGGCGTCGCGGTCGGAGTGGGAGGCGTCGTCGAGAATGGATGTACCACTCTTGACGAGGGGAAGACCGCAGAAGCAGCACGGACGCTCGAATAAGCGCGGCGCGACGGTGCTCGCGAGGGTTCGGTAGCCGACGGCGAGCGCGCGGTGCAGACGATGGCTCTTGTGCGAAAACGCCTCGATGTCGTCGTCTTCGACGATGATGTGGCTCGAATCGAGGTGATTTTCGCACAAGTCTGCGAGGTGACACAGCACGGCGACGTACAGCTTGCGCGCGCCGGCGTGACTGCGCCAATCCTTGGACGCGTGAGCCGGTGCCTCCTCGAGCGCGGATTTCGCCTCTTTGAGGATATCGGCGGCGTATCGCTCTAACTCGGGCGCCGTCAACGGTCTCGCCGGTCGCTCGCGCCATCCGCGAAGCATCATCGCGTGCTCGAACAGTCGCTTGACGAAGCGCACGGTGTCCTCCACCGTTCGCTCGTCGCCATCCTCGGCGTGGTACGCGCTTCGCGCCAGCGCGACGAAACGCGATCCCAGCGCCACGGCTTCGTACATGTTCCCCTCCCGAGCCTGCGTGCTCTTCATCACCCTGAGCGCGTCGATCTGTTGCTCGACCGCCGCCGCGCCGTCCGCCGACGCCTTCGCCAATCGCAGCGCCAGTCCCGCGTGTTCGAGCGCCGCCTCCGAGCAATCCTCGCGAAACCACGCGTAATACTCGCTCGCCACCAAGTGCATCCGCGCTCCCGCGCTCGCGTCCGTCCCCTCCAACGCGAAACCTAAATCCATCACCCGTCTCAACCGTAAATCGACGAGCTCTCGCGCGCCGCCTCGCTCGCGTTCGCCCTCGCCCCGTCGCCCCCCCCGCCGCGCCGCGCGCGCGCCCGCCCGCACGAGTTCGCCGTAGTAATAAAACTCCTCCTCCGCGTCTCTCTCGTCCCTCGCGCGCTCGCACATGCACAGGCAGTACGCCTCGTAGTCCTCGCTCGCGCGTCGCCTCGACCGCTTCAGGTAGTGCGCGAGGTAATCCGCCGCGCGTTCGAACCTCCCGTCGTGCGCGCGCGCGTCGTCGCGTCTCGAGCGCGTCGGCGACGTCGCGCGCGTCGCGTGCGCGTCGCGCCATCGCGCGAACGCGAGGCGTTCGCGCGCGATCGACCGCGGCATCGCGCGAGCGCCGCGATCCGCCGTCGGCATCACTTTCGCGCGCGCCATGGATTCGCGCGCGACGATCGTCGTCGTCAACGCTAAACGCGTGGACTTCGACCGCGCGCTCGACTGGACGCCGCTCACAAGACTGGGCGCCGTGCGTGGTTACGACGACTGCGACTGCGACGCCGCGACGATCGCGACGCGATGCGAAAAACACGGCGCGGTGGTGCTCGTGACGAAGGAGATTAAAGTGGACGTCGAGCGCTTGCCGAAGAGCGTGCGATTGATCGCGGAGGCGGGCACGGGGACGGATAACATCGACGCGACCACTACATGTCAAGTTGTAATTGCTATTAGCGTCTCTTCCTTCTCAAGAAGTGACCTCGAGGCCTTTCGCCTTCTTCTTCGCCCTTCACGCCCTCCTCCGCCGCTCGTTCTCTTTCTCCTTGAGCTCGGGATCCGCCCTCCGCGCCCTCTGCCGCTCCTTCTCCTTCTCCCTGAGCTCGGGATTCGCCGCCATCCGCGCCCTCCGCCGCTTCTTGTCCTTCTCCTTGAGCTCGGGATCCGCCCTCCGCGCCCTGTGCCGCTCCTTCTCCTTCTCCCTGAGCTCGGGATTCGCCGCCATCCGCGCCCTCCGCCGCTTGTTCTCCTTCTCCTTGAGCGCGGGATCCGCCCTCCGCGCCCTCTGCCGCTCCTTCTCCTCCTCCTTGAGCTCGGGATTCGCCGCCCTCCGCGCCCTCCGCCGCTTGTTCTCCTTCTCCTTGAGCTCGGGATCCGCCCTCCACGCCCTCCGCCGCTTCTTGTCCTTCTCCTTGCGCTCGGGATCCGCCCTCCACGCCCTCCGCCGCTCGTTCGCCTTCTCCCTGGACGCCGCCATCCGCGCCCTCTTCCGCGCGGCCGCCGTGCGCGTCCTGTCTTCCTCCATACGGGCCGCCAATGCCTTGAGCGACGCCTCGACTTTTCGCCAGTCGTCAATCTCTCCCTCCAAAGGTGGCACCCGCGCTTCCTCCAACGCCGCCGCCGCCGCCTCGACCTCTCGCCGAGGTCGCGTCTTCTGGCGCGTCGCGGGACGCGCCGCCCACCCCTCACGCGCGCTCTCGGCTGCGGCCTTGTTCACCAACGCTTTCAAGGCGCGCTCATTTCTCGCGATGTTCGCGAGACGCTCACGCTCAAACTCCGTAATCGTCTCGCCATCGTTCGCGTCCTGGTACACATTCTGTGCTCAGAGAAGATCGCGTCGACGCGTCAGTCGCCGAACGATCCCGCCGCGCCGCGCGCGAACATCCACGCCGTCACGTTCGTTCGCGAGCCGTCGCCCTCGCCGCGCGAACGCGCGCGCGCGAACGCTCGCGTCGAGGGCGCGCGCCGCCCCATCGCGCGCGCGCGCGCGTCTGACGCGCCCCCCCCCCCGCGCGCGCGCCCCTCGCGCCCCTCGCGCGCGCTCTGGCATGAATACGAACCATATTTTTCTGGTTTCGATCGCGCCCTTAGGCAAGCTGTTCGCACGTCGCCCTCGCGGTGTCGGCGTGCGCACGAGTGACGCAGAACACGCGCCAACGCGTTTTCCCGCGCGACGCATTTTCGAGGTGCCAACTTTTTAAACCCTAAAAATCGGGTGGCGTCGCGAGAAGTCTTTACAGCGCGCGCGCGTCGCGTGAGTCGACGCGCGCGGACGTGCAAGGATTCTCGTGAAGCCGCGCGACGGCAGAGCGACGCGCGCGACGGCGATCGGGGGCGACGGCGAGCCATGGTGGCGACGAATCGCGCGCAGAGATCGGCGACGACGGCGTCGCGAGGCGCGCGCGCGCGCGCGACGGCGAGGCGCGCGCGCGACGACGAGGGCGACACCGCGCGCGCGGACGACGACCGCGACCGGGGCGCGCGCGCGCGAGGGCTCGAATGGACGTCGAATGCAGATGAGACGCCGAGGGCACCGCTCGGGACCGCGCTGGCCGGCGTGAACGCGACGTCGACCGCGCGCGAGGACGACCACGACGACGTGCTCGATGCCTCGGCCGATCGCGACGTCGAGGCGCGGCGCGAGATCGACGAGGTGGACGCGCCGCCCGCGGGACGCGCGCGCAATTCGCAGACGGGACGTTTCGGACCGCCGATCAAAGCGCCGCCGCTCTTCGCCGAGGACATCGGTCGATTGGGGAAGGACGATCGGAGACGCGTTCTCGCGCGATGGTCGGGGCGGCTTCGAGGCTTGAAGAAGCGCGCGCTCGAGCTGAGCGCGCAATTTCCAACCTCCAACGTCTGCGTGTACTTCACCAAACCGTTCCCGGGGGAGACTCGAGAGGGGATGTGGTGCGTGCGGACGCGCGTCGTCGTCGTCGGAGGCGGCGGCGTCGCGCTCGTTTTGGAGCGCGCGACTGACTTTCCTCTGTTTCGCGCACAGGGCAGAAGAAGAGCTTCTCCTGGCTGGACCTTTTCGCCGACGCGAGTTGGAGACGCTCGACGAGGGAAGACTGAGCGGCGCCCAGGTCATTCGCCGCGCGCTCGGCAACGCGGTGGGTCTCAGGCTGTTCGATGACGATCGGCGTCGCGACGCTCTGCCAGATGGAGACGATTCCTCGCGCGAACGCGCGGTCACCGAGCGCTCCGTCATCGACGCGGGCGCTCTCGACGAGCTGTTCGTCGCCATCCAGGAGCACGTCAGTGCGCACTCGCGAGGTGCGGTCGCGAGCGCGTTCGCGCAGTCACAGATTGCTCGATACGTCGCACCCGTGCGCGGAGGTGAGATAGACAGAGCCTCCGCGGCGCACGAGAACGCGCGGCGCCGCGAGCGAGACGCCGCCGTCGCCGACGCGCTGGATGACGCTCGACGTCGCTTCGTGCCGAACTCGAGCGCGTGATCGAGGAGGTGGTGGGTAGAGGTAAGATTGCGATTCAAAATCAGATTCTACGCGTGCTCGTTTCGTGTGCGTTTCCGTGTGCGTCGCACGGTGCTCGTCGGGACCTCGGCAGGCTCGTCTGTGGGCTCCTCATCGTCCTCATCGTCCTCATCGTCCTCATCGTCCTCATCGTCCTCATCGTCCTCATCGTCCTCATCGTCCTCATCGTCCTCATCGTCCTCATCGTCAGAGTCTTCATCGAGGTCGGAGAATTCGTCGTCATTCACGTCGTACGTCGAATTCGCGGCGAGATCAACGCCTGTTTCGACGGCGGCGATGACGGCGCGATCCGGAACGCCCTGGTTGCCGAACGCGTCGCCGAGAAAGATGAGGTAGCACCCAAAGTTGAGACCGAGCATCGGTTCATCTGTCGTTGCGCGATGTGCGCCGCGTCCTACGGTACGCTGATCAGCGTCGTACATGCGCCTTCGCGTGCCATCGACAGTCAAATCCTGACAGGACCATTGCCTGTCTTCTCGCATCCTGGTTTTCGCATCTTCAATTCTTTTGCGCGCATTGTTGAGCCATTCATCACCTCGGCGTTGATTCTTCGTGAAGTACTCGAGCGTGTGAATTTCGCGACTCTTCACGTCTGTCAGCAATGGGAACTCTTCGCGAATGAGCTGGATGGCCGCAATCCCATTCTCGGCGAGTCGCGGGAGGTTGTGTTCTCTTTCCGCGTGACTCCATTTCGATCCAATGAAAACGTTCGTAGGTCCGTGAATTTCCATATTCGTGCGCTGAATGTAGTGAAGGAGCACCTTAGCCAATTGACTTTCGGAAGACCCGATGCGTAAAACGTCCTCGCCCAAGAGCTTCATCTCCGGCGCGATGGCCATGTGCATGTTCGTCGACAGAATCAAAACTTCGCCCGGATGCGTCGGATGTTCCACTGCGACGCCCCAGTGACCTACGGTTGCGTTCCGCCCAGATTCAGACCAGACTATCTTGCCTTCGACGGCTTTCGTGACGTTTCCGCTCGCGTCGCGCCGGATCAACAGGTCGCCGTGAATATCCGGGCACTGGTGTCGGTGACACTCGCGACGCAAGTGCTCGACCACCGCGCTTTCACCACAGATGCGCACGATTTGTTCCATGGTAACCTCGCACCCGGATTTCTCCAGAGTTGAACGCAATTTGATCGGCACGTCCGAGTACGTGGTCTTCGGACGCTCTCGCACGTGCTCGCGGCTAACTCCAAGACGCTCGAGATCGGACGCGACGGACATCACTTCCGAACACGACGAGCGGTTTTGCCAGACCAAACCGACTATTGCCACATGATCGTACGTGAACGGCTGCATGATGAATACGCTAAAACGCGCATTCGGCCTTTCCCCTTCTTCCGCTAACGCGCCCCACCGGACGTACCCTGGGAAGACCTTGGCGATCTCCGCTTTGGTCAACGTCTCTTGGACTCGAAAAATCCGAGACGCAAGACTGACAAAGAGCTCACTGACGACGCAGTCAGCGCCGAATGGTCTCAAGAAGGGAAACACATTCGTGCTGAACTGCTCGTAACCTGCAGGATCGACGAGGAGGGACCAGGTGCCCCAACAGAGGCACCCGCCCGTCCGCGCGTAAAGGTCCGGGTGCACTTTGTCGATGTCGGATCGTTGAAACATTTCAGCAACACCAGCGTCGAGTTGCTTCTTGATCTCCGGCCACGTCTTCGCTCGCGCCGTCGCGACCATTTTTGTCTTGAAACACTCATCTATCTCGTCGGCAGTACGACGCTCCTCAAAAAAGACGCCGGCTTTTTCGCGCCACTTGCGAACCATTGAGTTGATCGTCTTTCGTTTGTCGACCCGTGGCATTTCTAACCAAACGCTGTCCACCATTTGTGCTTTGAACTCGTCCCATGTTTCCGCGCGCGCCTTTTCCTCCGCTACGTGCACTCGCCGGTTAGCAACGGCAGAGGTAAAGTAGTCTCTGGCCTGCTCGATCTGAGGCGTGTCCATCGCATCAGGCATCATCGCGCGCAACTCATCGCGCGAGGGCGGCCGACCCCGCCACTGCGCCGGCCGTGAGCGTCGAGCCCACGTACGTCTCGTCTCCATTGTCCAACTCTATTCGATGCCTGCCGCGCGATGGAAGTGTTTACGTCAGTCGCTCGTCGCAGTCGCCCGCGCTGTGGTCTCGGCGCTCGTTCCTCCCCGTCCGGAACTGGGCCTCGCGCCCGAGCACTTCCGCCGACGACCGTTGAGCTCGGGTGCGCCACCCACGGCGTGAGTTTGCTCGGAATATTAAACGCGCGAGGCCGCGCGCGTCGAGCGCGCCGCTCGCGCGGCGCGCGCGCCGAAAGCGAACGCCAATCTCACGGGAGTTTTCCGAGACATCCATCGCGCGGCGCGTTCATCGGCGACCCCGCGACGCGACGCGACGTTCGCGCGCGCGCGATTCACGAACGAAGCGAACGAACCTTTTTTCGAGCGCGCGGTCGATCGTCGCGCGCGATCGTCGCGCGTCGGCGAGTGTCCGCGCGTCGGCGCGCGACGACCGCCGACGCGCGCGCGACGGCTCGTCTTCCAAGAAACGACACCTGGGACTGACGCGACGAGTCCTGACTCGCCACGGAAAATGTTTCGCGACACATCGACGCGGTTACCGCCGCGCGCGCGACGCGGGGACGCGCGATTTCCGCTCTGCGAGCGCCGCTCGAACCTTTTCTGCAACTCTACCAAGGAGATTACGAAAAATAACCGACGTCGCCGCCACGAGCGGACGTCTTCGTCGAAGAATCAAGGAAATGTTCGCGTTCGCGCCCGAATCGCGTACATGTTCGGGATGCGCGTCGCGCGCGACGGGCGTGCGCGACGCGTGGCGACGAATCGCACCGTTCGAATCGCCGCCACGTGTCTGGACGACGCTCGACCGTCGTCGCGCGCGGTGTCGCGTCCAAAGCTCGACGAATTCGTGATTCGCGTCGATAGCCGCACCGCTCGCGGGGACGCTTCGCCGAGCGTTTCATCGCGCGAGACGCGCGCGCGCATATCGCGCGAGACGTCACGAGATGCCCGCGTTCTCGACGCCGAAACGGGACCGCGGGATCGCGGTGCCGCGCGCCGAACCTCGCGCGCGGCGACGCGCCCGACGACGGTGCTCGGCCGCGCCGAATCGGGGCGGCGACGGGCCACGCCTTCGTACGCCGGCGGTCTCGCGGCGCGGCCGCGGTCGACGCGGGGCGCGGCCGCGGTCGAAGTGCGTCGTTCCAGACGCGAACGCGACGGCGCACGAGCGATTCGCGCCGAGCTCGACGGCCGCCGGGACGCCGCTCGGCGGAAAAGTGGTGCTCGAGGCGACGCCGCGCTCGCCTGGGGCGCTCGGCGGCGAGGGCGAACGCTCGCGGGCGAATGGCGCCATCTTCGGGCGCGGGAGGCGGGCACGACAGCACGAAGAAGTCGAAGAAGTGAGGAGACTCTTTGCTCGTATTCAAAAAATGCGTAGGGTCGCGTTCGTTCGGCGTGGTGAAAGTCATCGGCGGGACCTCTTGCTCTTCGGCGCTGACGTCTTCTTCTTCTTCGACGCTGGCGTCTTCTTCGTCGACGTCTCAGGCGCCCGTTTCTTTGTTCCCGTACTGAAGGTGGTCGGATGCGTCCGCAAACCACTTTCTTCGTGGCGCGGTATCACCTGACCGGGCTCCACCGTGCCGCCCGGCGGCGGGAAACGTAGGTAGACGTGGAGTCGGCGACACGGAACGCAACCAAGTCCGGGAGTTCCCGCGTGGTTCACGTCGCCCGCGAAGACGACCACATCGCCCGGTTGAAGTATGGCGACGCACAGTCGGTCGTTTTCGTCGCGCGGTCGGAGCGGCAACAGTGACAGCGGGATGGCCCCGTCGAGGGGCGTGATGACAGAGAAGCCGTGCTCTTGCGCGCCGTAGTCGCTGTGGAACGCCTGACGAGGCATCGTCTTCGCAGCGTTCCACAGGACGGTGACCTCGTCTGCCGCGACGGCGTCACGCGAGATGACACCGCGTTCAATCAAGCGCGCCTTAACGAACGACGCGAGTTGCTCGCCGCTTCCACTCAAGCGTGCCTGCATGCGCTCTTTCCGACCCTCCGCCGGCTTCGCGCGTCCACCTTCAACCGTCTGGAACACGGGGCGTCCGTCTTCGCTTCCTGCCACCTCATCGCCGTCCATGAGAAGTGTTCTCACGATTCCCCAGAGGTCTTCGACCTCGAAGCAGCGCCGAAAGATTCGGACGTGGCCGAATGTCGCGTCGTCGTGGCCGATCGTCGTCACAAACCCGTCTCGCGTCAGCGTCGTCCCGTACGCGCCGCGTTCGGTGCCCTCCTGCGTAAACAGTTTCATCTTTGTACGCAGCGCCTTGCACCTTCGCTGTCCCTCCTTCGTGAGCGTCCTTCGGTCGGCGCCCGCCCGTCGAGCCCCTCGAGTCCGCCATTTCGCGATGAACGTCGGCGCGATTTCCTCCAACTCGTTCACGAACGCCGCGGTCGCCGTGCGCAACACGTCCTCGAGTTCGTCGCCGTCCGCCGTCGAGTCCAACGTTCGGCGCGCGACTCGCCATATGACGTACTCTTCCTCTCGTCCGCACGGAAACGCCTGTTCCTCGTTCCCCGCGCCAAAGTCGAGCGGGGACGCGGCGCCGACGTGGATCCCATCGTCGCGCGGGACCGACTCCATGATTTTCGAGAACTTCATGTTTGATCGCGCGACCGACCGACTGTGTCTCCCGGCGCGCCGGCGGGCGGTTTCCGAGAGAAGAGCAATCGTCGGCGTCTTCCATCGTCCCGTCGCCGACCGTCTTCCATCGACCGTTCACGACTCAACGCGGGCAAAAATGCCCGCGGCGGGCAAAAATGCCCGCGGCGGGCAAAAATGCCCGCGGCGGGCAAAAATGCCCGCGGCGGGCAAAAATGCCCGTAGTAGCGGGCAAAAACGCCCGATTTTTCTCGCGCCCGATTTCTTTTTCGGGCATTTCTTGGTGCCACCCGGCGCCTCTGCGCGTTGATACCCTGCTTACATGCGGCTTCGAAATGGCGTGATTTCGGTATTAAAAGAAAAAGACCATACTCACGCGTGGTGTGCGTCGATGTGCCTTCGGAACGAGATGCGGCACGCTCGGGGCGAGAAATATCGCTTGCCCGATTTCTTGCTGAATCGGCACCATCTTCGCCGTTCCTTCGCCTACGGCGACGAGGTCGCCCGTTTCCGGGACCTGAAGACCCGGTCCCGAGGCCTGTAGCAGGAAAATGACGGTGCCGTGCTGGTTCGAGTCGGTGTGGGAGCCGATTGGGTGGGCGCGACCTCGAAGGTAGTTGCCGAAACAAGCGACGTGGCGTCGTCCCCGTCCCGTCGTCGTCTCCACGAGTTTCGCCGCGATCGTCGCCGCGTTGTCGAATGCCTCGCACGCGGCGCCGATGTTGCTCTCATTGAGCGCGACGGACTTAATCGACTTGCGACGCTTGGAGTTCGAGCACAGGGTCGCGATGCGCGCCCCGAGCGCCTTCGCGTCCGCCGTCTCCAGCGTTTCGCCGTAACGCACGAAGTTCTCCCACCGAACTTGCGTAAATCGCCCACGCGCGTCGCGCGACGTGTTTCGCGTCCTCCCTACCGGTGCCGTTTGGGCGGCTAGCGACGTTGTAATGTCACGTACCGCGCGGCGTACTGTGTCCTTGGACATCCTCGCTCGTCGTCCGAAACTTCTCAGCGCTTCACGCAGTTCATTTTCGTCGGCATAGGCGCCCTCGTAGGTCGTGCGAGCTCCGAACTCGCGAATCCCTCGCTGAGCGGCTTTGCGGGGACGTTTACGCCGCTTCTCGGCTCGCTGCGTGCGATACGCCGAACCCATCCAGCTGCGCGCGAACGCACTCTCAGTCAGTCTCGGGCGTCTCGTCGTCCCCGCTCGCTCGTCGACGAGCCAGACGTCGCGAGTGACTGCCGCACGCGCCCTACGCGCGCGCGCGCGCGCGAAACCAAAACACATCGAGCGACGATCGCCCGCACGAAGCGCGGCGACACCTTCGTCGCGCGGTGACGCGTGCGCGCGTCGAGCGCGCGCGTCATCGCGTTCCGAGAGCGGCGCGAGATGCGCGCCGTCGCGCGTCGCGCGCGTCGCCGAACGCGCCATCCGCGCGTCGCGACGTACCGAGGGTTCTCGCCAATCCGCCGTCTGGCCGTGTCCGTCGCTCAAAGCGGTTCGCGCGCGCGCGAGCGACTGCCGCGCGCGCGCGTCGAGCGTGCGACGAACGCCCGAGAAACGCCGGTTCGCGCGGGCGGTCGCCGCGCGCGCGTCGCGCGGGTCCCTCGTGTGGGTCTCGCGCGCCCTTCTCGCATTGTAGACGTTTTAAGTGCTTTATGCGGTTCGGTTTCGTGTCGGTGTTCTCACACACGGACCTTCACGCATTCGAGACTTGTTCACAACACGGATTCAAATCCGATTCGAATCCGTCGAGCATTTCGGCGAAGGCGCGCATGAACGCTTCGGGATGCGACATTGTCCGAGCGACGCGCGATTTCAGACCGAGGCGCCCATGCGCGCGGACGGTCTCGCGAGCGACGCGATGTCGCGCGGGCGCTCATCTCCGGGCACATGGTTTTCCAGCTCGCGGCGGATGACGACGCGCGGTCGAATGGATTTCGGGACCGAGCGATGCGTCGATGGGGATGGGATTGACTCATGTACGTTCGTAGATTTCTACGGGGTTATCAGGAATCGCTCGCACGCGCGTTCGAATCGATCGAGCGCCTTGGAGAGGAGGTCGGGCGATGTCGCGACGGCGAGGCGAACTCGACCTCTCGCCGCCGGACCAAAAAATTGTTCGAGCCCGGGAACGACGGCGACACCCGAATTGGAGGAAATGAGCCAGTCGCAAAACACGCGCTCGGGTTCGGAGTTCTCCGCTTCGTCCCCGAGGCGAGAAAGTATCGTTGAGATGTCGGCAAAGACGATGGAGCACGCCTCGGGAAGCGTCGCTCGCACGCCGGGGATGGAATTTAGCCGATAAACCGCGTAGCTCACGCACCATCGCACGTGAGCTCGCCACTCCGCAAGCCAACCATCGTCACAGTCACTCGCATGCTCCATGGCAGCGATCGCAGCGACTTGCGATAGCGTGCTGCAGCCGTTTGCCGTGACGTCGGTTGCGGATGCGGCGGAGCACGACGCGAGTGCTTCGCGTGAGGGCGCGACGACGGCGCCGACGCGCAGACCCTCTAGACCGTGCGATTTGGAAAACCCAAGAATTGTGTACGTGCGCGCTGCTGCGCATGCGGACACGCACGCGGTAGGCACGTGTGTGCGGGGAGCGTGGACAAGGTCACACCAGACCTCATCGCTCAATATTGCCAAATTATGCTTCTCGGCAAACTCAGCCAACGTCACGAGCTCGCTCGCGTGCCACGCGATTCCCAGCGGATTGTGTGGGTTGCAAACAGAAAGAACTTTCGTCTTTGGCGTCACGAGCTTTTCCAGTTGAGCGATGATGTCGTCAAAAGTCGTTTTCGAAGCGCGCGCTTCAAGCACTGAGTATCGCACAATCTTCCCACCCATCGCTTTCACGCTCGTCGATAGCAAGAAATCGACGGGATCCATGACAAGAACTTCATCTTCGGGTGAGATCAAAGCTGATGTAACGGCGTAAATGGCTGCCGCCGCGGCATTCGCTGCCATTACGACTTCAGATGTGATTTCGCGCGCTCCGCCGACAGCCACGGCTGGGTCCTCGCCGCCGCGTCGGAGACGATTTGTGAAGTACTTGGCGACGGCAGTTCGGAACTCGGGAATACCTTCGTTCGGCCCATAGGTGAAAATGCCGCTCTCCGCGTAGCTTTTAATCGCCTCGACAACGCACTTAGGTGCTGGGAAATCGGTGCTCGCAGCCGTCAAAGGAATCACCTCTGACGGCAGGGTCGCCCACCTATAATTGAACGCGCGCTGGCGCAACGTGGGAAGATTAATCGCATCATTTCTCTCCTTCTCCGCACATCTACCGCGGTGCTCATGCTCCCAGCCGACGCCCCAGCGGTCGTCGAACGTGCGCTCCCACTTTTCTTCGTCACCGCCGAGAGAAATTGACGGCAGCATGTTGGCTTCCCTTTTGCGAGCGATATTCCTTTGAAATCTTCTCACGACCAATCCCACGAGCAGCAGATCAGAAACACCGACTCCTCGGCGGTTCACGAGTCGAACGGATCCGGAGCGAGTGAACGGTCTTGCGAGCGACACGCCATCCGGAAGCTTCACAAAGTCATTACGAAGGCGCTCACCGGCAGCGATATAACGCTCCACCACGCCTCGACGCTCGTTCGCATACTTCTTGAGTTGACTCGCAATCGACTCCTCGTTGTAGTTCTTAACGTACTTGGCGAGACACACCGCGTCCTCAAGAGCGGATGAGACGCCCTGGGATGTGAAATCCGCCATGGGATGCGCCGCGTCGCCGACGAGCGCGACGTTGTCGCCGACCAACCTTTCCGCAACTCCCGATTCCACGGGCCTCCAAACATGAGGACGATACTTTTCAACGTCGGCACACTGCGTGAGGTATCGCCTGATCAGGCTCAGTGTTTCGTCGTCTTCGCCGAAATCGACGAGCCAACGGTCTATGCCCAACGCGCGCTCGAAGAAATCGAGCATCGCCTTTGGACCGTCGCGCGAAACTCGCGGTGCCTCGCCGTGCGTTTGCGTATCAAACTGTAGAAATCCGAGAACGCGCGTGTCGCTCACGCCCAACAATCCGATCGCGCAGCACCGTCGAGGCCGCGACCCACGAGCCGGCGTGCAAAAGTACCGCTTCACGAAGCGTCCGCGCAATCCCTCGGCGAGCTCCACGCTATCGCCCGCGGTGATGACGGTGTGGCATCGCCCCGAGACGTTTCGCGAAGACGACTTTCCGTTCAACGCCGCGTACGTCATCGAGTGCACGCCGTCCGCGCCGACGACGAGATCGAAATCCTCCCGATACCGTCGCGTTATCGTCGTCCCATCCTCTGTTTGAATCACCACACTCTCCACCACACCGTTCACCGCGCTAACATCCGTCGCCGCGCCCGCGATCGCGCGCGTCTCCGTCCGCGCGCGCAGCGTCTCCACCAACGCGTCCACCATCGCCGCGCGCGAGCCGCAATACGTCCGCATCATCACCTCCTCCGCTCGCTCACCTCGCGGATCAACGATCGTCGCTCGTCGAATCTCTCGCACGCCCTCGACCGCGCGTTCGAACGCGCCCAACCGCTCGAGCGCGTCCACCCCGTTGGGCATGAGCAACCAACCGAATCCCGGGGCGTCACCGCGCGCGTCCACGATCTCGATCGTCCATCCGCTCGACGCGAGCGCGAGCGCGCACGCCGCGCCCGCGGGTCCGCATCCGAGCACGAGCGCGCGCGCGTCGCGCATCGGTGACGCGATGACGAATGCCGTGTCAGTGGGTTGACGACGTTTCCGACGATGTTCGAGCTGCGAGGGAAGACGATCGGGCTGATCGGCGGGACGGGATCGATCGGGAGGGCGGTGGCGAGGGCGTGTCGAGCGCTCGGGATGCGGGCGACGTGTCACTCGAGGAGCGCGCGCGACGAGGAGGGGTTGTGGGAGGCGGTGAGCCTGGAGACGCTGCTCAGGACGTCGGATTTTGTGAGCGTGCACTGTCCGCTGACGGAGGAAACGCGCGGGATGATAGATGCGGACGCGCTCGCGATGATGAAGCCGACGGCGCGGTTGATCAACACGGCGCGAGGCGCCGTAGTCAACGAGAGAGATTTAATAGTCGCGCTGAGAGAGAAGCGAATCGCCGGCGCGATGCTCGACGTGCAAGAAAACGAGCCGCCGTCCGACGATTCGCCGTTGTACACGCTGGAGAACGTGTACTTGACCCCACACATAGGGTGGAAGCGCGTGGAGACGAGACAACGCCTCGTGGACATGGTGGCGGCGAACGTGGAGGCGTTTCTCAGAGGTGAGCCGATTAACGTGATCTCGCCCGCGTGAAAAAATCTGAAAAAATTCTGAGACATTCTTACAATGTTGTAACACCATTTAGAACGATGGCATAGCCTTTGAGCGACCGTTCTCGCGATGGAAAAAAATCGGAAGCGACGGCCGGCGCGAAACCGTTTCACCCGTCGCTTCGTCACGAAAATCTCCAAATCGTCCGAGAGGGCCTTCAGAAGCCGTTTCACCCCTTCGCGACGCGCGCGAAGGGGTGCATTATCGTCAGCACTTGGGAAGCGGCTTTTTCGCCGGACCCGGCGCGCAGCATTCGGGCTCGTCGTCGTCCTGGGAGTGGTCGGTGTGCGCGGCGTGATGACGCGCTTGCGCCAACCACGCGGCGTACAGCAATTCACCCACGCGCTTGCACGCGCCCTGGACGACGCTCGTCAGCGTCCCTGGCTTATGCGCCACCACCTCCGCCGCGACGACGTAATCTTCCGCCCCCGAACCCGGCATCCAGTGCTTGATGTATTCGCGCGACTCTTCCTTCACGCGAATCTCGGCCCGCACGAAACCGACGTCTCGCAGCATATCCCGCAAAATGTCCTGCTCGTGCGCGCCCGACACTCAGCACGCCAGCGCCTCGTTCGTCTTCAGCGCCTCTGGCAGCGCGTTTCCTCGACTCACCACGTCCGCCACGCACAACCGTCCTCCCGGCTTCAACGCTCGAAACGCCTCCGCGAGCGCCGCGCGCTTATCCTCGCACAAATTAATCACGCAGTTCGACATCACGACGTCGAACTCGCCGTCTCGACACGGCAAACGCTCCAGCTCCCCCAACCGAAACTCCGCGCGCGCGCATTCGCGGCCGTCGGCGTTCGCGCGTTCGCTCGCCTCCGCCGCGCGCGCTCGCGCCTCGCGCAACATCTCCGGCGTCATGTCCACCCCGACGACGACGCCGCGCTCGCCGACGCTCAGCGCCGCGAGCACGACGTCCACGCCCGCACCGCACCCCAGATCGCACACGGCCTCGCCCGCCTGCAGCTCGGCGAACTGATGCGGCGCGCCGCATCCGACGCCCAGATTCGCGCCTCCCGCGAGCGCCAGCTCGTCGCGCGTGTACCCGATCTTCACGCGCGCGTCGAGCGGGGTGACGCAGCATCCCTCGCGCCCCGCGCTCAGGGCGGTGCGCGCGTACGCGTCGCGCACGACGTCTCGGTGCGACGCCATTCGTCGCCGTGTGGCGCATCGCGCCATGTCCCGAGGCGACGACGACGCGCTCGACGCGCTCGACGCGCTCGACGCGCTCGACGCGACGCGCGAGCCGTGGCGACTCGGACACGATCGAGCGGTGCGTCGACGCGCGCGTCGCGCGCGGAATCGCGCGCGAGGACTGACGAAGGGCGATGACGACGTTGACGACAGTTGATCGAACGCGCGCGCGCGAGCGACGCGCGAGCGCTGGAGCGGTGCGCGCGAACGGCGACCGCGGTCGATGGAAACGCGCTGGAGACGTCGTACGCGACGTGCGAGATCGCGAGCGTGAGCTGTGGATTCAGAATCTTGAGCAATTCGCAGTTTTTGGAAAAGCGCGTCGACGAACGAGACGACGACGACGACGAGGTCGACGGCGTTGGAAAAGAAAGCGCGCGCTCGGCGAGCGAAACGAAAGAAAACGAGGATGGAGAAACGCCGGAGGCGTACGCGGAGGCGGCGCGGCGGGCGATGGAGGCGATACGTGGACGGTGGGCGGAGACGCGCGACGGCGGGTTGGCGCTCACGGGGAACGAGCATTGGCGACCGTTGCCGGCGGTGATCGGCACGACGGCGTACTATCACGACGAAAGCTGTGGGTTGGATCCAAAGGTGGCGAAAAATCCGAATCCGGCGCGGTGGGGGACGTACATATCGAGCGATGACGAGGACTCGAGCGAGGTGAGCGAAGATTCGAGCGACGAGTTCGAGAGCGATATCTCGAGCGAATTCGTGAGCTCGACGTCGAGCGAGGGGGAGTATTCGGACATGGAGGATAACTTAGCGGACGTTGAAAATAACTTTGGTGACGTCGATGGGTCGTATGCGTTGGCTGGCGCCGGCGGCGATGGCTTGTTTTCGAGCGTCGGTTTGTCGTCGGCGACGACAGCCGCGAAGAAGGCGGCGCCGTCCTACGCGTTATCTTTCGACGATGTGTTCGGAGACGACGTTCGCAAATCAAAAGGCGGATTATTTGATGACGTCGAAGGTGACGACGGTGGTCTCTTCGGAGGCGCGAGCGGGAAAGCGCCTTTGGCGTCCGCGCCCGCGCCTTTGGCGTCTGCGCCTGCGAAACCGCCCGCGGCGGCGCCGAAAAAGCCGAAAGGATTGTTCGATTCCGATTCCGATGACGACGACGGCGATTTGTTCGGAATTACCAGACGTCCGTCGGGAGGCGACTTGTTTTCGGAGCCGATCACCGATCCCCTCGACGCGTTGAAATCGGTGGAATCTAAGAAAACAGACGCAAAAACGCTTGTGCCGCCGTCGTCCGCCGTGGCGTCCATGTCGATCGCGGTACCGGAGCCGAAAAAGTCACCAACGGCATTGTTTGATTCAGATTCAGACTCCGACGACGGAGGGCTCTTCTCCACGAAGCCGAAGGAAGTGAAGAAGGCGCCTCCGCGCGAAGGCTTGTTCGATTAGTACATCACCTTAGGATAGTCATAGATAGATGCAAGGCGGCGCGCTAAAAATGTGATAAAATTCTAGAAAATTCGCTAAGCCTCGCTCGACGCCATCCATACGTCCAAGCGACTTGGATCGGGTGTTTTCGCGCCGAAAGTCGCGCCGAGCGTCGGCGCGCTCGACGGGACGCCCGCGCCCGAGCACGCTAACATCGTCCCGCTTTCGTTCGCCGCGACGCAAAACAGCGGCACGGGTTCACCTTTCGGCTCAAAAACGCACTGTGCGCTCGACGACGCGTCTCCGATTGCGTCGATCGCTCGAACGACGCCCGATTCCCCAACCATCGCTAACCAACTTCCCGAGCCGACGCCGCACGCGCTCGTCAGCGTCGAACCCGCGGATATCCGCCGAAAAATCCCCCACGTTCGCACGTCTGTGAGCACGACCGTCCCGTCGAGTCCTACCGAGCACAACACTCGCCCACCATCGATAAAACTCGTCGATCCGACGATGGCGTTGGGATGCGCCGTCACCTCCGCCACGCGTTCTCCAAACGTCCCGCTCGAACCGTCGCCGTACACTCGAACGACCCCGTCCGAGCACCCGCACGCCAGCACCCCATCGCCTCGAGCCATGGAAAACAAGTATCCCGGCGACCAACGCTCGGGCGTGCGCGCGCCCGACGTCCCTAAATCATCCCTCGGCGCCGTCTTCGCCGTCGTCGTCCCTCGCTCCACGTCCCACGCCCGCGCCTCCGTCTCCGAACACGTCGCCACGACCCCTCCGTCGCCGTCGCCCAGAAAGCAACACCCGTACACCTCCCCCGGGTGTCCGTCCAGGCTCTGCGCCTCGCGCACGACGCGCTCTCGCGCGTCAAAGTCCCACACCTTGCACGTCCCGTCCGCCGACCCCGTGGCGAACCGTCCGCTCGCGCGCGCGAACGCCACGCGCACCACCTCCTCTCGGTGCGCGCGACACGTCGCCAGCGTCCGCGCGCTCGCGTCGCGCGCGTCGACGCCGTGCACGCGCGCCGTCGCGTCCTCGCCGCACGTCACGATGATTTCGTCCCACGCGCTCGACGAGTCGCTCGCGCGTCGCCCCCACGGCGCGAACGCGCAGTCGAACGCGCGTCCGTAGTGCGCGACGCGCGCGGACGTCGCGCGCGCGCCGCGGCGCGCGTCGAGGGCGTCGCCGACGACGCGCGGCGTCGCCATCTGTCGCGTCGTTCGCCGACCGCAGATGGCGACGGCGCGCGTCTTCGCGGCGCTGCGGCGGCTCGCGCGCGCGGGCGCGACGGCGCGCGCGGCGTACGCGACGCACCGCGTCGTCACGCCGCCCGTGCCGCGCTGGCGCGTCGGCGACGACGCCGTCACCGCGCTGCGCTGGCTGCGAAAGTACCTCCGCCACGACGGCGCGGGCGACGCGCGAGGACGCGGCGCGCGCGGCGGGAGCGCGGTGCATCAGCTGTTTCGCGCGCGCGTCGTCCGAGTCGGGCGCGGGGCGCTCGGGGAGGGCGTCGAGCGCGACGCGCGGTCGCTGCGGCGCGCGGGACGGGCGCGGACGCTGGCGCCGGGCGAGTTTCTCGCGGTGCCGATCGCGCGCGAGGGATGGACGTGGCGAGAGTACGGCGATGAAGACGCGAATGGTGACGGCGACGCGACGAGGCGCGCGAGGGATCGCGACGGGGCGAGCGAGGCGTTGGTGGAGGCGATTCGAGCGCGCGTGCTGCACGCGGACGAACACGTGACGGTGGTCGATAAACCGCCGGGACTGGCGACGACGCGAGGGAACGGCGTGGACGTGTCGGTGTACGATTTGAGACACGCGTTGGATTCGGAGTACGTCGTGCACAGATTAGATCGAGACACGTCGGGGGTGTTGGTGCTGGCGCGGACCGCGTTTGCGGCGAACAGGCTCAACGCGATGTTTGCCAAAAAATCGAGGATGGATTTTACGGAGATAATGCGGGCGGACATGGAGCGCGGAGACGCGCCTTCGCTGTCGAACGATCCGGTGGTGAAGACGTACTGGGCGCTGACGTCGAATCCGCCGCCGAGAGGCGCGCGCTCGGGATGGATCGAGGCGCCTCTCACCGAGGTGGGCGACGGCGACGGCTACTCCACGGCGCGTCTCGTCGGCGGCTGGCGAGTGTACGATGCGAAAGGCGGCGGCGTCGTCGTCGGCACGGGAGAATCCATGAGAGACAAATCCAACGACGCGGGCTCACCCGCGTCCAAGGCGGCGATGACGCACTTCAAGGTGCTCGCCAGCGCCGGCGAGGACGGGCCGACGCTCCTAGAACTTACTCCGATCACTGGTCGCAAGCACCAACTTCGCGTGCACTTGGCCAAAGCCCTATCGTCCCCAATCATCGGCGATTACAAGTACGGCTTCAACGATCGGCGAGCGCCGTGGAAGAGTCGTTTCACTGACATCGAATCTGCCGATGTCGAATCCGAAAAAGAATCCGACTTCTGGCGCAAGCTTCGTCGCGCATCCCTCCGCGGCGTCTCCAAGATCCCTCTCCACCTCCACGCTCGCGCGTTACAATTCGTTCATCCCGAATCGGGCGTTTCGACGCGCGTCGTCGCCGAGCCTCCCCCGCACTTCGCCGCCGCGCTCCGCGCCTTTGACTTGAAATTTTAGCCTCTAGAGCTGTCCCGAAGCATCGCCGTCGTCGCGACTCGATCGCGCGCCCGCACACGAACGCGCGCGTTCGACATGCCACGCGACCGCGCACGCGTAGAAAACTTCGAGTAGACGCTGCCGAACGCGCGCGCGTCGCCCTCGAGCGCGCATCGCGACCGCGCGCGGTGTCGATTGGCGCAGAAGGGGAACGGTCGTGATTCGACGAGGGACGCGAAACGCTCGATCTCGACGCGATGGCGACGGCGAACGCGTCCCTGGACGCGCTGCGAAGTCAATCGTACGTTCAGCTCGTCGACGCCGCGTCCGGGACGGCGCTGGTGTTCGCGGCGAACGAGGAGGATGGCGGGACTGTGCGCGGGTGGTTGGAGACGGCGTCGAGCGACGCGGCGTCGACGAGCGGACGCCATGATCCTCGGACGAGATTTCGCGTGCGAGAGCGAAGGATCGTGGAAAAGGCGAGCGACGACGCGAATGGAGAGGTGATGAAGACTTATTACGGATTTGAACACGCGGAGAGTGGATTGCTGTTGCAGCGCCGACAGCGCGGATCGAGAAAGTTGGTGTTTTGTTCCACAAAGTTTGGCGTCAACGAACAGTTTGATGCGACCGAGGGCGAGCGCGGGAGCTTGAAGTTGATCAATCGGCGGTGCTTCGGGGCGTGGGAGGTGATTTTGAAGGCTTTGGAGACTCCGGCCGAAGTGAGCGCGCGAAAGGAATCGGTTCAAGAGCACTGGCACGCGGCGACGGAGAAGGCTGTGACACACGGCTTTGGCGCCATGGAAAATCTCGTTCGCACGTTTCAAAAGGCGCGAGACGGACACGAGGACGAGTTGACGCATTTGAATAATGTTATTATTCGCGCGATGCGTCAAAAGAGAGATCATAAGATTGCGTACAGAGTCTTTTTCGCGTGGCGTAACTCGACGATGAAATCAAAGTCGTACAACATCTCGGTTCGAAGGGCCGGTGCTTTTCTCGGCGAACGCATCGTCATGACGGTGCGGAACGTCTTCGATGAGTGGAGGGAGCGATGCGATCGCAAAAAACGCATGGTGCTAAAGGCTGATGAGCGATATCAGAAAATTAGAATTAGATTTTTGCGCGAGTACTTTTTTGAGTGGAAAAACCGTCTGTCTCGCGACAAGTGGTGTCGATTAGCCGTGCAACGATGCTTGAAAAAGTCCGAAAGACAAATGAAACTCGCGGTTTTGAGTGTGTGGAAAAGCGATGTTGATAAATCAAAGGTCGATCGAGAAAAGAAACGAAGAGCCGAGCGTATGATGCTGGAAATGATGAACCACAAGCTGTACTCGGCATTTTACAGTTGGCGAGACGCCGTGACGCAGAGTCGCATGAACGATGCCAAGGCACGTCAGAGCGTCGCGAAACTGTCGACTAGACTGATATTTAAGGCATTCGTCGAGTGGCGCTTAGTCGTAGACACTGCGCGCGCGGAAGCGATGGAAGGTAAAAAGGCCATCACGTGGTTTTTGTGCTCGACGCAAAGAAGAGTCTTCACGCAGTGGGTCGGCGTCGCGCGAGAAAGTAAGCGCTTACAGCGAATGGCGGCGAGATTTATCACCCGGCGAACATCCTTACAGCTGTGCAACGCATTTTATGAGTGGAAAGAGATGCTACACCGAAGTTCTGTGTACAAGGTTGCGATGGAAAAAGCAATCAGACGTTGGCAACAGCGACGTCTCGCCAAGGCATTTGCGCAATGGAGCGAAGTCGTGGAGCACAAAAAGTACGTGCGCGTGCAAGCTCACAAAATGGCTGAAAAAATGCGAATAAATTCCTCGACAGCGGCACTATCAATGTGCTTCTGGGGATGGCTTTCTATCGCCCAAGAATCGCGCAACGTGCGCGTGACGGAGCAGTTGGCGAACGAACTCTTGGAGCAGCGTTTGGACATTTTCTGCAAGATTCATGCGACTCGCAAGGCGAGAGCAGCTTTCGTGTATTGGTACAAGTATGCCATGAGCCAGCGAGATCAACGATTGAAATTGACTCTCGCACTGAATCGTATGACGTCTAGACTCCAGTTCACTGCATTCAACACGTGGGTGCAAGTGGTTGAGGACAGGAAGCGTCAACGTGAGCTCATGCGAACCGTTTTGATGCGCGCATCGAATCGTCTCATCTCATGCGCTTTCAACGCTTGGCGCGAAGTCACCGCGGATTCGATCGCGGCAAAAATTCATTTGAAAAATATTGAAAATATCGTCAACCTTCAAGCGAAGAATGCCGCGAAAGAACGACTGAAGAGAACGTTTTTGCAGTGGAAAGACTACGCTGTCCACACGCGGCGTCAGCGGCGGGTGGTGGCAAAGGCTATCACTTCCATACGCAAGCAGGCGCAAGCTAAAGCTTTCGCACGATGGAGAGCGTCGGCAAAAATATTTGCGCAGCAGCGAAGAACGCTCGTTCGTGTGACGCAAAAGATGCAACGAAACAATCTTCGTATGGCGTTTGATACCTGGGCAGAACGTGTCGACGAAGCCAAGGTGCATCGAGTCATTTTCCAGAAAGCGATTCAAAAGATGTCGCAGTGCAAGCTCTATTACGCGTTTTCAGGATGGGTTGCGCGCGTCGGCGAAAAGAAGACCCAACGCGCGTTGCTTAACCGCGCCGTTTCTCGATTCAGAGGAAGACGTTTGCACGTGGCGTTTTACGACTGGGCGAGCACCGCCGCGGCGCTGCGACATCAACGACAAGTGATCGAGAGAGTCGTGTCAAGGATCAGGAACAGACTCTTGGCAGGTGCGTTTGAGCAGTGGAAGCAACGAGCGAGCGAGCAGCGAATCGATCGATGGAAGATGGATCGGGCTCTCACACGTCTCACGCAACGAGTCATTTTCACAGCTTTCAATACTTGGCTCGACCACGTTCAAACAAAGAAACGTTATCAAGCAATCATCGGCAGGTTCTACGAGAGATTTAGAGACAGATCTTTGCGAGGAACGTTTAAAACGTGGGTTCACGCCACGCAGGAGGCGAAAATGCGTAGGATGGCTGACATGAAACAAGAGCAACTTCGATCGAACAAGTTGGCGCAAATCTTAGGAAGCGTGAAGCGGCAATCTCTCGGTTACGCATTCATGCAGTGGCGCGATCATGTACAGGAAATCAAGCAAATGAAAGTAAATGAAAGCAAAGCACGCGGTGTGCTGGCGCGAGCGCGAATGCGCGCGGTAGCCCGTGCGTTCAACCGCTGGGTATTTTTCATCGATGAACGACGACGCGTCATGGACGCCGCTCACATGGTGATTCTTCGAGTGAAGCAGCGTCACTTAGCGTATGCCTTTGACGGTTGGTTAGACGCCGTGCACAAAAAGAAGCGAAATCGACTACTCGTCGCGAACAGTTTGAGGAAAATGAGGTACAGAATCACAGTCAGGGCGTTTTACTCTTGGATTGAAAGCGTGGACGAAGCTCGCGCGTCTCGTGCGTACGAACGTCGCATCGAACGCGCAGTGAAGATGTCTTTGACAAAAGTGCTGAATCGAACGCTTTCTCGAGCTTTCAACGCGTGGAACTACAAGATGATCGAACAAAAGCGTCACAGGACGCTCGTTTCAAAGTCTTTGCACCGCGCGCGCAATAAAACGCTGGCGCAGGCCTTTGATGGTTGGTCCACGCACGTGCTGATGATACGCAGACAAAAAGAGCTCGTTTCTACCAGCCTGCAACGCATGCGCCGTCGGGCTCTCGTCAAAGCGTTTAATAGTTGGTCGGGATACATGAAGCAAATACGTTCCTTCCGTGTCGTCGAACGGCGACTGCAAAATGTCGAGCGCGCCATAGCGCCACTGCACGTGACTCATTCCTCGGTTTCAGACATGGTCCGAGTCAACGTAGCCATGCGCTGGGGGCTCGCTCGTAACGAGCGCATCTACAGAAACCCAATGTTCATGGCCTGGGTGCGGTACTCGCAAAGAATTTCTGAGCACAGAAATCGCACGGTGAAGAAGATGCACGATATTCTTGCAGACAGAGCTCGACGAAAGTTTTTGCGCTCGTGGCGACAGTTCACGGAAGTGATGAAGTACCATCGATTGAAAACCGAGCATAGGCAGAAACGAGTCGTTCGCAAGATTTTTAGCGAATGGAAAATGAACGCTCGATCACCCAGCGGCGCGCAGGAGACGTATTCGCTCACCAAATATGAACGCCCGACGATTTCGACAGGTTGGGATTTTGACAAGTCTTACGAAGAAAATATTCGTCTTCTCGGACGCAATCGGGTGGCGTCGAAGGAATTCGCGTATGGCTCTCGATATTCAACTCCGACAGCATCGCCTCGAACGATGCCGACGGTCGTCGAACCAGATTCGTACGAAAAGCAATATCGTGCCGTGATGAGCGACGTTCAAACCATGGAAGCTGAGGTCGAAGCCCTGTCGACGGTTCGAGAAAGCTTGCAAGACCAATTTGACCTTCTCGCGCGCGATGAAGCCTTGCGCGCCACGTTTGCTCGAGCGACGTCGGCTTCTGTTTCTCTATTGGAGCAAACTAAGAGCACGTACTATAGCGACCGGCGATTCAGCGAACCATTCAGCCCAGTCAAGGTGAGTCGACAACCGCCGCGGTGATTGGTGCGTGTAATCCGTACATTACAATTAGTGTATCTTGCGATCCTTAGTCCTTAGTTCACAGGTCCTCTTCTAGGTCGAGCTTCAGCGCGTGCTTCAAATCGTAAACCTCGTCTCGAGATTCAATCAACAGCGAATTCATCTCCTCCAAAGCGGATGTCGCACTTCGCTTCTCGCGCTTTAGTTCATCCAGCTGCACCTGCAAATGAGCAAACATTTCTAAGCTATCCTCCGCGTCGCGCACCAAGCTTCGCTCGTCATTTCGAGTGAGTTCTGACGCCCAAAGTCGCCAGCGCATCTGATGGACGACGCTATCGCGACCAAAATCAGACACAGTCGACAAATCATCCTCTCGATTCGTCGTCGATGGAAGTGCTGCATCTCTCACACGCTCGTCTCTCAATCGTTCCAACTCGTCCCTCAATCTCTCAATCTCTGCTCGATATCTTTCGCATTCCTCGACGGCTTCGCTCGCGCGTAACTTTGCTCGTGCGTATTCTGATTTTGACTTTAACGTCGCCATCGCGAGTCGATGCCGCCCCTCGCGTTCAGATTCCGCCATCGTATCTTCATACCGCACGCGCTGCTCGTGCATGACCCTTCGCGCGTCCGAAATCGCCGTCCTCGCGCGTTCCATCGCGACTTCCGTTTCAATCTCGCACTCTCCGCAAAACCGTCTCGCATCCCGTCTCGCGTCGTCCAGCAGCTCTCTCAGCGCCGCGTTTTCCATCTCCAACGCCTCACACTTTCGCGGTAACACTTGCACCAGACTTTCCATCGCCCGCAGTCGTCGCAAAATCGTTTCCTTCTCGTCGTCGTCCGCCGTCGTCGTCGTCGCTCCCAGTTCAACCTCCACCAGTCCTCTCCGCTCCTCCTCATCCGCGGATGCGCGCCGCGCCGCCACCATCGCGCGATCGTCACCGCCCTCTCGCTCGCTCGCGTCGTCTTCGTTCGCCGTCGTCGTCGTCGGGACGATTTCTAGGACGACATCATCGTCATCATCTTGACCCCGCCGCGTCGTCCCTCCGTCGCTTTCGCCTCGCGCGACGTCGTCGCGCGACGACGCGCACCCCATGCTCCGCTCGACGCCCTCCGCGCGCGCGCGCTCCGCTCGCGCGCGACGCTGTGTCGCCGCACGTCCCGGACGGTTAGATGCAGCGCCGGCGTCGCCACAAACCGCCGCGCGCGCGTCCATGCGCGCGCTCGGCGCGCTCGCGCTCGGCGCGCTCGCGTCGACGACGCCGCGCGCGAGCTTCGTCTCGCGCGGCGCGTGCGACGAGACGACGCGCGATTGGTTTTACCTCTGGCACGGGATGGGAGACACGGGCGAAGGCTTGGACGAACTCGCGCTGGCGCTCGCGCGACGCCCGAGCGCGTGCGCGCGAAGCGTGCGAATCGATGGTGGCGGTGGGGATCGATACAGCTCGTACGTCGGCGACGTCGCGGCGCAGGTGAGCGCGGTGTGCGAGGCGGTGGTCGGGGACGAGACGCGGCGAGCGAGCGGGACGACGCGAACGCACGCGCTCGGGTTCTCGCAGGGAGGGCAGTTCGCGAGAGCGCTCGTGGAGACGTGCGACGGGGTAAAGTTTACGACGTTGGTGACGTTTGGGGCGCAGCATTTGGGCGTGGATGCGTTGCCGGGATGCGGAGGGGATTGGGCGACGATTTCGCGCGCGTGTCGAGCGATGAACGCGATGGCGAGCGCGTTATCGGCGAGCGATTTCGCGCGGCGACGCATCGTGCAGGCGCAGTACTTTCGGGATACGTCCACGAACGCAAAATACCAGCGCTATTTGGAGACGAACGCGTTCTTGCCGTGGGTGAACAACGAGGGGACCGCGAACGAGAGAGACGGAGCGTCTCGGCGCGAGGCGTTGACGTCGTTGGAGCGATTCGTAATGTTCATGTTCGAATTCGATGACATGGTGTTCCCGAAAGAAAGTTCGTGGTTTGGATCGCGAGTGGTCGGCGGAACTAACAGATCGGAAATAATCCCGTACGATAGGAACGACGTCGTGTACGAGAGTCTTGGCTTGGCGGCGCTCGACGCCGACGGTCGACTGGAGGCGCGACTCGTGCCGGCCGCGAGACACATGCAACTCTCGCTGGACTGGTTTGTGCGTGAGGTTGTTGAAAAGTACTATAGCGATAGCGGCAGTGATGCCTTGTAGAGATGAACGTCGTTTGTCGATTTGAACTACGTTGTGTTTATTACGAAGGTACGCGTCAGTCTACTTGACTCCCGGAGGAAGCATCATGGAATCCGTGATGCCGTCGTGCGCGAATCGGTCGATGGGTCCATCATCGCCGTCGTCGCCTTCATCATCTTCCTCGTACACCTCGAGCTCGCCGTTCACCAAGCCACACGTCAGACGACACCTGAATTCGGCCAACTCGTGCCCAAACAATCGCAACAAAATCGCCCCTTGCGGAGAGATGTGTTGTCCTTCCTTACAAAGCGTGTGATTGGCCTCCAACTCAATCACTCCACGATTCAGTTTCGTCGGCATCCCATTCTTGCGCAGCGTCGGCTCGAGTGTGTGTTCCATGAGCGCCCCGCTCGGACCGTGCACCGGTCCCGCCTCCACCGTCACCGTCTCTCTAGCCACCGCCCCGGTTCTCGCGTAATCCTTCACCGCAAACCTTTCAAACACGCTCTCAACGTCTTCTCGGGATAAATCAGTAAACATCACGCCGCAATCGCCCTTCACGCGCGCTCCAAGCGTCGCCGCGCCCTCACTCGCCTCGCTCTCCGCGTCTCGCCCCAGCGCCACTCGCAGTACTTTATTCGACCCCACGAAGAACGTCGTCGTCGCCTCCGTCGCCGCCCGCATCTCTTTGAACGTTCCGTTCCGCATGTTTTCGTATTTAAACACGTACACGGACGATCTTTCGCTCAGCGCGTCGCGCACGCGTTCGATGAGCGATGACTTCCACTCGCGGTCCTTCTTCTTGGTTTGCGTCAGGGACACCACCTTGGCGCGCTTGCTCTTCGGCATCGCGCGTCGAGCGTGCGGTGAGAGGCGTGTTCGGGGAGTTGTGTATCGCTTTCGCGCGTCGTCGAGCGCGTCGACGCGTGTGCGGCGCGCGGAAAAGTGCGGTGCGCGAAAATGTCACTTTTCGTGGCGGCGGCGGCTGGATTCATTCGAGAATTTATTTCAGGCGAGGCGGCGAGACGCGAACTCGACTCGGACGACGGCGCGTGCGCTTGAAGTGAAATGAATTACAGGCCGAATCAATCGCGATCGTTGTTGCCGAAGAGCTTGATGCCAAAGTTGATGTTCGGGGCGAAACCGGCGATGCTGCGCTTGCGCACGAGGGCGGGTTTCGGGACGCCCTCGTATCGAACGTCTTCTTCGGCGGCGCGGTCGCGAGCGTCGACCTCGACTTGGCCTTTGTAAGCGCCGACGCGAGAACGCTGGGAGACAAGATCGATAAAGGTTTCGAATACCAAGACGCGAAGTCGGAGGTTGGTTCGAAGGGCTTCGGTTTCGACGTCGGCTCCGTCGCCCGAGCGGACGGCGGCGCTTTGCAGTCGTTGCTTGAGGTCGTCGAGAGTCGTCTTGATTCGCATCAAAGACTCAAACGCGGCCTCATTAGGGGATGTGACCATCTGTCTTGAGTACTGCGCCGCGGTTCTCTTCTCACTTTCATCTCCGGCGACCTCGGCGTCTGCGCGAGCTTGCTGGAAATCTTTCAAGATGGCAAAGAGCTCGCTCGCGAGTGCACCTTGATCCGAATTCGCATTCACCGCACGCTTCAATATTCGCACGTGTTCTTCGTATTCGACTCTTGCAGCTTCAATAGCTTGCTTGTGCTCGCGTTGCTCGCGTTGTCGCGCGGCGATTTCAGCTTCCAAGTTACCCAAAGCCTCTTCGTGCGCGTCCCGCAAAATCTTGAACTTGTCAATGACGGCGTCCAAAGCTTTTTGAGTTTCGATCAGCTCTTCGTCTTCGCTACCTCCTTGCGTTCTATACTCTTCCACTTCTTCGTATAGTTCCGCGAGTTGCGCTGAAACTGTTTGAAGCTGGCTTTCTGTCGCGCTCAACGTGTCGTTGGCCGCTTCGAGCGCTTGGCTCAAACCGTCTCGCTCCGCGCGATGTTTCTCAACCGCCACGCTCGCTTTTTGCAAGTACGCCTCAGTCAGCTTCAACTCGTTCACCGTTTCGTCATACTTTTCAGCGAGTTTATCGCGTTGCACTCGCAAGTTGAGAAGGTCGTTTTCGCGGATCTGCGATAGCGCTTGAAGTTCAGAGAGTTTGCCGCGAGACTCACTCAACAATTCATTTGCGACGTCCCTCTCGGCTTCATATGCATCCGCTTGGCGTATCAAATCACTCAATCGTGCTTCCGCCGTAGATAAATCGTGAGTCTTTTGCGTGACTTGGACCTTGGTGCGTTGTAACGTCTCTTCGCCTTGCTCGACAACTTCCACCAAATTCACGAGCTCAGCTTCAGTCTTTTCGAGCTCCTGTCGCGTCTCTTGAAGAGCATCTTGCGCCCGTTGCATCATCGCGATCGCCTCTTGACGTTCGCGTTCTTTGATTTCGGTCTCCCTCTGAGATAGCTTAAGCTCGACTTCGCATTGACCGAGGTCTTCGCGAACTTCCTCAAGCGCCTTAGTGGCGACATCCCTGTCGACGCGAACGCGCTCGAACGACTTGCTCGCCGAGGCGAACTCCGATTCAACCTCGTCAAGCTGTGCACGAAGTGATGAAATGGTTTGGTTCGCCATAAATACCTCAGAGCGGCTCTGCGCCACCGTTGCCGTTGTTTGTTCCTCGGACTGGTTCAACTTTGTGAGCAACACTTTGAGTTCCTCTTCCAATTCCTCTCGCGAGATGATCACCTGCTCAAGCTTCGTTTGCATCTCATCGCGCTCTGTCTGTAATACCAGCACCTTGTTTTCTAATCTATTTCGCTCAGACGACGATCTCGTTTCGTCGTTACGCGCGAGCTCCAATTGCTGACGCTGCTCGGACGCCTCACTGAGCCGCGCCTCAGTATCGAGCAGTCGCGACTTCAACTCCTCCATAGTAAGTAAGGCACTTTCTTTCTGACCGCGAATATTACTCAACTCTCTGCGCACGGCGTTTAATTCGTCCTCTCGCGCACGAACTTCTTCCCGACCCGCCGTCATGATTTCCGCTCTTGACGCTGACATTTCTGAGATTGTCTGGCGCAACTCGGCGAGCTCTTCGCGCATTGTCTTCACACTTGTGATGGCGTTATCGCGCTCGCTTCGAAGCACGATCAGCTCATCTTGCGCGTGATTCATCTCATTACGTGACTTCTCACGTTGTGCATTCGCGAGCATGAGCTCTTCGCGCATTTCAGTCAGCTTGATTCGCAAATGTGATTCCATGTCTTCCGCGACGTCTTCAAATGCGTCGAGCTGCTGCTTCTTGAGCTGCCTCATCGTCTTCTCAACCTCTTCCAGCTCCGACCGAGTGCGCTCGAGCTGATCCTCGAGACTTTTTTCTCGTTCTGACGAGCCACGGCTTTGTTCTCGTCGATCTCCCTCGAGCTTTGCAATCTTGGAACGGCACCATTGAAGTTCGTCTTGAAGCCCCAATACTTCGGCGGTTTCTTCAAACGCGGCGGCAGGGCGATTCGCCAGAAGCTGCTCGCGCTCTTCACGCATGAACTGTAGTTTCTCCTCGAGTTCCTCACGATCCGGGTCGATCTCAAACTTACGTCGAGCTTTCAATGCGAGCAGCTGGAACTGAGCTGTGCGCAACTTTTGTCGAAGCGAATCAACCTTTTCGCCACTCGGCGAAGCCACGCCGTCGCTCCCGAAATCTCTCGCCGTGTCCACGATAGAAGGCGCTTCTGATCTCGTCGCTGTTAAAGCCGCGTGTGCATCCTTTGCTAGATGCAAATCGATGCGCATTTGGCGCAGTTGCTCAGATAAGTCATCAATCTGCGCATTTGCCTGTAGCGCTCTACGTTCAGCCTCTACAAGCTGGCTCTTCATCGTCTTTGTTTCGTCCGACATACGATGACGCTCAGCGCGAATGACGTCCTCAATGATATCTTCGGACTTTTTGTGATTATCCTGTAACATGCGTCGAGCATCGTTGACGACGGTGATGGAGTCTCGCATTACTCGTTGGGCTTCGGACTCGGCGGTGGATACGAGATTCATCGTTTGACGGCGAATCTCCGCGTGTTCCTCGCTTGCTTCACTTATCTCACTCGCCATGCGGGCTTCCCAGCGCATCGACGTCATGGCATGTTCGCGAAGGGTGCGGGAAATATCGTCAACGACGTACTTGAAGTTCATCTCGCTGTTTGATTTATCCACCTGCGCCGTGTGCACTTCATTTTTGATTCGATTGAGTTCACTTCGCGTCTGCTCAAGTTGAGCCTCAACGTGCGCTTGCTGCGCGCTGTGGCGAACGAGGACCTCCTTTTCGTTCGTCACCGCGAGCAACTTGTCCGTGATTTCTTGAATCTTGTCGTACGCCTGGCGCAAATGCTCTTTGTCCTTCGAAGCGTCGGCGTAAAAGCGTTCGAGTTCGTCGACGCGTTGCGCCTTTGTCTTGAGCTCATACACCAGCTTCTCAGCGACGTCCAACCTCGCCTTAATCACAGTGGCTTCTTGCTTATCCTCCATCGCGCGATCAAGTTCTCCACGAACGGTCGCGAGTTCGGACTCCGCGGTGTACACTTTCTTTTGCAGCAAACCGACTTCAGATGGATCCATGGATTCCGCCTTCAATGCGGCAAACTTCTTCTCGATCGTGTCGCGTTGCGCCTTTTCTTCATCCAATTGCTTTTGTAAGATGGCAATTTCTGCAGGGTCAGCTTCGGGTTGCTTTGGCGGCGCGCTCTTCGTCCTCTCTTCAGCCTCAGCGGCTTCTCGCTTGGCCATTTCAACCGCCTCCTTGAGCTCCTTGATCTCCTTCTTCAATTTTGCATCTGTCGTCTTCACGTCGGTGGCGATCTTTTCCTTCCCAGCATACTCTTCTCGAAGCGCCGCGAGTTCCTTTTCCAAGTCCTCGCGCGCCGCGCGTTCGCTCTTCAACGACTCTTGCGCCTGCTTCAGCCACTCCACCTGCGATTTCAGTTTTGTCGCCTCCTCCTCCGCCGCCTTTTTCTCCTCTTCGTGTTTTTCGCTCAGCTTCTTCGCCTGAACTTCGAACTGATCCTCGTAATACTTGACCGTCGACTTCACCTTTCGATTCTCCTTCGCGAGTTTCTCCTCCAACCTCGCGATTCTCGTCTTATAATACGCCGCGTCGAACGGCTCCTCGCGCGCCGCCGCGCTCCCCGTCGCTCCGCCACCCAACACCGGTCGTTCCTCCCCTCGATTCGCAAACGACCTCTGTTGCTCGGGCGTCGCTCTCATCGCCGTCCTATCTTCGTCTCGCTCGTCGTACCCTCGCCGGCGTTCACGCTCGTACCGCTCGTCCCGTTCGCCCAGCGGCGACCGCGCGCGCCGATCGAACTCGTCCCGTCGTCCCGATCGTCGTTCGTCTCGATCATCGTGCAACGGCGACCGTCCACGCGACCGTGGCGAGGAATACGATCGATCGTACGTCCTTTGGTCGTCTCGTCCGCGCGCGTACGACGCCGAGCGTCGATAATCTTCCTCTTCGATGTAATCGTCGCGAAATCGTTCGCTTCGTCCGCTCGTTTGTCGCGACCTGTACGATTCCGCCGACCCGGGCGCGTTGACGTGACGCCTGAGTTTATCCCACAGCGGATTCCCGGGCGTGCGCGCGCTCATCGCGCGTGCGCGCGCGCGCGTGTGCGGAATTCGTTGATAATTCGAACGGCGTTCGGTTCGCGAAACCGCGCGGAAGCGCCTTCAACGCCGCACTGCGCGTCGCGCGGTGCGTCGACATGCGCGACGACGCGCGCAAACGTAAGCGCGACGCGATCGCGATCGATGAAAACCTCGAACGCTTCCGCGCGTGGTGCGAGGACGTGGGAATCGTGACGAACGACGACGCGTTGGAAATTCGTAGTCTGAAGAGCGACGACGAGTTCGCGGATGACCGTCGACACTACGCCGTGTTCGCGAAGCGAGCGATCGAGATCGGAGAAACGTTATTTGAAATACCGAAATCGTGCGTGCTGTGCGGGAAGAACTCGCGCGCGCACGGGGAAGCGGTGGAAGGCGCGCGGCTGGGCGGCGGCTTGGCGCTCAACGTCGTCGCCGTCGGCGAGTTGTTTGGCGACGACGAGACGGCACGGGAGGCGAAAGGGTTTTGGGATGGGTTTAGGGCGATATTGCCGCGCCGTGGCGAGCGGAGTTTGCCGATGTTTTGGGACGCGGAGCTTCGGGACGAATTGCGCGGGACGGAGCTCGCGGCGCACTTGAGCGAGGACGACGAGGCGTTTGATGAAGATTTTGAGACGTGTCGCGACGCTTTAGGGGAGGAAACGGCGAATGCGATGGGGCTAACGCTGGAAACCTTCAAGGCGGCGGCGTCGATCGCGGCATCGAGGGCGTTTTACGTAGGTGGGGAGTATGGGGAGTGTCTCGTGCCGTGTGCGGATTTGTTCAACCACCGCACGGGGACGAATTCAGTGGCGGTTTACGGCGTCGAGGACGACGACGATAGTGACGATAGTGATGGTGGAGATAGCGGTGATACGTTGGTAATCAAGGCTGTGGCTGAAGCTAAGGCTGGGGAGGAGCTGTTTAACACGTTCGGCGAGCAGAGTAACGCGAGCTTGCTGCACAAGTATGGATTTTGCGAGTTTCACAACGAGGACAACGTCACGGTAAACTTGGACGTGAGCCTTTTCGAAGACGTGTACGGGAGAGAGAAGATGCACGCGGTGTATGATGCGATGAAAGTATCTTTGCAATCCGCAGAAGAAGAGCGAAAGCAATCGCTTCTCGATTTTTTTGAAGCGGGCAAGTATTACGAAATCACGGGAGCGAACGGCGTCGAAGACGAATTTTTCGCGCTCGTGGAGAAGATCAAAGATGCCTTGGTCGAGGTGGAGAACAAAAAAGTTGAAACAAATGACGTATTCGAAGCAATTATCGACGCTCGTCTGGCGCGTTACGGTGCGGAGGCGGAAGACACGATCGACGAAGGCGGTCGGCCTCCCGCAGGCGGAGGCGTCGTCGGTCGACAAGCGGCAAAACTCGTGCGGCTGCAGGAGATGCGTCTCTTAAATAGAGTTAGACAGTAGAAGTAGCAGAAGAAAATGATCACTAGTACTGATGTTATATCCAACTCTACAGTCAGGTCTAAGTAATGTTATATCGATGAGTTTTCTTTGCGGAGCAGCAAAGTTGTCGCGCCGTAAAAAATCGGTGGCCGCGCTCTTATTTTCTTCGTCTCCAGAAACGAGGTAACCCTCGGACGACACCGTGATTCATCCGAAATCGACGTGCCAAACTCTACGATTTCTGTTCGCAGCGTCTCCACTCGAGCGAGCGCGCTCGGCGCCCGTCCCCATGCGCCGAAAATATTTCGCGCCGAGTCGATGATGTACATCGCGCGTTTGACGTCTTCCTCGTAAAACATCGCCGTCTCGATGCTACTCGAAAGCCATACGTAATCTAAAGCAAACCTACGCAACGCTTTTCTCGCCTCGATACCTGTCGTAGATGCGTCTAACTCGACGAGTTCGCGCGCGATGTCTTCGTCTTCGATGACGGCGACGTGCTCGTAAGGCGCGCCATAACCGCCGCACTGAATCGACAGCACGTGATCTATCACTGCGCCACGCGTTCCGGCATCGGACAACGGACAGATTGAAACAAACTCCTCTGTGTCCACGCACGACACCTCACGATCGACGTATTCGGAGAAGAAGCGCACGGGGATTTTGTTCACGCGTGGATCTCGCGGTGTTCGAACGTACAGCTTTTCTCGAGCGCTCGCGAAGACGGCGTCGATGATCGCCTCTCCGCACGCACCGACGGCGCCTCGCGTGACGCTCCCGCGTTTATTGATGAAGACGCGTCTCGGCTTCATGTCCAACGCCGCCATCTCGCTCACGGAGACGGAGCGCTCGTCGCCGAGGGCGAACACGCCGCGTCGATCCAACGGTTGCATCGCGAGCGTCGCTTCCGTGCCTTGCCAACCGCGAACGGTGAAACGCACGCACCCTGGAACGATAGTCCCGTACATTCCCACCGGCTCTTCCGTGGAGTTCAATCGACGCACGAGATCCCACATGTCCATGCGTTCCTGAAGCTCACGCGGATGCGCGACCCAAAACTTTGTGTCGTAGCCCTGAGGGACGACTTGCGAGCGATGCTTCATCACAATCGCATCCACGAGCGGCACCTGACTAAGATCTTTCGACAGCGAAGTATCAATCGCCGATGTCTCTCCGCTATCCCCGCCACTGTTCGTGCCCGGCGCGCCGAACGCTCCCAGCACCGCCGACGCCGACGCCGCCTTTCGCGCCTCCTGATGCTTCTTCTCCGCCCTCCGTCCCTGTCTCAGCGTGAATTTCTCATAGCAAATCGACCGACTCGCCGAGGTAAACTTTCCCAAATCGTGCGCGCGATGACAATAAAAGCACCACCGCATCGGTTTCCCTCCGTTTGCCCCTCGCACGACGAACGACTCTGCGTGTCGATGTTTATCGCACAGTCCCGCGCCGCGGTGCGAGCTCCTTCGCTCTTCGCACCCATCGACCTCACACAATCGCAGCGCATCCTCCGTCGCCTTCCCGTGCGAGCTCGTTCCCGCCTGCGTCGTCGTCGACGCCTTTGACGGTCCGCTCTTCGTCAGCTCCTCTTTCTGTTTCTCTTTCCCTCCTCCATCCGTCTGCGGCGTCGGCGTGAGCGCGCGCAGGTCAAATATACCAGGATCTATCGTCCACGCGTCCGAGCTCCAGTGTTCGCGCGCCATGTCGCGAGCGCGCGCTGATTTCTCGCCGATCGCCTCGACCCAGCGTGGCGGCGATTCTATGTTTTTGAACTTTTTGCGTTTCGCGTCGTCGCTGCGCGCGCGGTCGTCGTCGCTCGTCGCGCGCGTCGGTTTACGACGCAGCGAGGATCGCGATCCGTTCGCGCGCGTCGCGCGTCGTCGCGCGCGTCGCGCGTCGCGCGGTGCGGGACGATTCGCTTCGTGGAAAAAAGTGAAAGCGTGGGCCCCTATTTTACTCTACACTGTATACACGCTCGCTACGAACGCTACGACTCGGGCGTCGCGCCCGGCGCCAAGGTCTCGATCGCCCTGCGCGCCTCCGCGCACTTGTCCGCGATGACGTCCAACGCATCGATTCCGACGCTGAAGTGCACGTCTCGCGCCGCCGCCGCCGCCGAAGCGCCGCCGCGCCGCAACCGAAGCGCGAAGCGACACGTCGGCGCGTTCGCGACCGAGATCGATCCCGTCGCCGCGCCCGCGCCGCCCGTCGTCCCGCGCACGCACCAATCGAAATCTTTTAACACCTCCACCGGCATCGCGCGCGCGCTCGTGATTTTCTCGCGCCATTTTCCTCTTCGCTCGAGCGCGCGCTCGACGAGCAGCGCTCGAAGCTTCTCGTGCGTCACCGCGCGTTCGAACCCCATCGACGCGTTTTCACCGCCGCTCGCGCCGAGCGCCCAGACCGACATCCTCACCACCGTCTCGCACGCCCGCGTCGTTCGCAGCGCCTCGTCGTCGCTCTCGACTTCGAGTTTTTCTTTGATTTTTTCACAATTTTTCCTCAAACGCTGGGTTCGTTTTTCTTCGCCTTCGCGCGCGCCGTCGCACCACGCCTTGCACGCGTCGTCCAGGACGTCGTTCACCACGTCTGCGGACTCCGCGTTCAGCAGGTTTTCCAGCGCGTCGAGCGCGTCGAGCGCGTCGCCGTCGAGTCTCATCGCGGCGTCGACGAATGAAGCGCTCGCGGCGAATGAAAACCGTCAGAGCGCGACGCGCGCGACATGGCGCGCGCGCGGGAGGCGAAACGGGCGTCGTACGCGCCGACGTGCGCGATACGGGACGGTCAGGAGCGCGCGCACGTGTACTGCGCGCGATTTTGCGCCATCGAAGGCGTCGATGGAAAGTTTCAGCGAACGTTCGCCACGTGCGCGGGGACGCGGGCGGACGTGTGGGAGTGCGAAAAGTCGGGAAACGTCGTGCTCGTGGCGTCGTTTGAGACGCGCGACGCGAATGAGGCGTTTTACGCGTGCGAGTGGTGCGCGATTGACTCGGTGGGACGACGGGAGAGCGGCGCCGACGCGACGACGACGGGAAAGGGGAAATTGCGGCCGTGCCTGGCGCTCGCGGGGGAGGGAGCGGTGGTGCGCGTCGTAGATTGCGTCACGGGGCGGCTGCACGTGAATCTGGTGGGACACGGAGGGACGGTGAATTCCGTCGTGTCGCACCCGTCGCGGCCGAGCGTGGTGGCGACGGCGAGCAAGGATTTGAGCGTTCGTCTGTGGCACGTCAACACCGGGGTGACGATGGCGATATTAGCCGGGGCTCGAGGCCATAGAAATGAGTTGTTGAGCGTGGATTTTCATCCCGCCATCGACGCGAAAGGGCAGATGAAGCTCGTCACGGGCGCGATGGACAACTGCGTCAAGGTTTGGGCCACGCCGCCGCTCGCGGATTCCATGGCGAAGGCGGCGACTTGGACGAAACCACTCGCGAATTTCAAAACGATCGTCATCGATACGCCGATGTTTTCGAGCAGCAGCGTGCACGACGATTACGTCGATTGTGTCGGGTGGTTGGGCGACGCGGTGTTGAGCAAGAGCGTGGACGGCATCGTGAAGCTTTGGGTGCCAGACGAACCCGTGGGCGTGGTGCACGCGCGAGGGAACCAATTTCGTTCGGTGTCGGCGTTTGAGCAAAAAGACGCGAATTTGTGGTGGATACGCTTCGCCGTCTCGGGATCGCGAAACGCCTTCGCTTTGGGCAATATTAAAGGTTTGGTGCTGGTGTGGCGCTTGGACGCGCGCGGCGGGTTGACGCGCGCGCCCGCGAGATTGGCGGCGTTTCCGGTCAGGCGTAGCGCGTCAAACAACGTTGCGCCCGAAATCGCGCTCGACGGCTTCGCGGTCGTTCGTCAGTGCGCCATCAATCGCGACGGCGACGTCGTCGTCGCGGCGTGCGATTCGGGCCTCATCTGTCGCTGGGATTTGGCGACGCCGAGCGAAGACGACGATGACGACAGCAAAGAGAACGATGAAATGGATGCGGACGACGACGACGACGACGACGACGACGACGAGAATACGAGAGAAGGTCGCGACGCGAACGGCGCGGCGGCGTCCGCCGACGCCGGAGGAACGAGACAAACGCGCCGCGCGCGGTTCGTCTGGAACGCGGACCTTCGGCGACTCCTCGAAGCTCGTCTCAACGAGTTATTGCGCGCGCGCGATTCGCTCCAAGACCCGAGTCTGAAGACGCGCAAAGCCGTCGTCGAAGCCTTGGCGTATTTCGGCGCGAATCTCGGCGTCTCGCGCAAGAACTGCCTCAGAGTCGCCCGCGAGTTTCGCGGCGCGCAGTTGGCCCACGCCCACGTCAACACGCCATCCGTGGAAATGGAGGACGAGCGCCATTGGACGGCACTCGTCGCCGCGTTCGAGAAGGTTCTCGAGGCGACGGAGGCGGCGCCGGAGCGAGCCGCCGCCGCCGCCGTCGATCTCGCTCGGTCGGCGTCGACTGAAAAGTAGCGGCAGCGATAGCGACGACGAGTAGTTCCCGGCGATTTATTAGCGAACGAGAGAGACGAGCGTCCTCGCGCGCCTCGCGTTCCTCGCGTCCTCGTTCCTCGCGCGCCTCGCGCGCCTCGCGTGCCTCGCGCGCCGCTCGCGTTCCGCCGCACACGACGCCTCGCGACCGCGAATCCGATCGACCGCCGCGCGCGCGCGAACGATCGCTCGCGCGCGCTCGCGCGCGCACCGCGATGGGCGCGTCGTCCTCGCGCGCGCGTCGCGCGACTTCGCGCGCTGACGTCGATTTCGACCCGCGCGCGGATCTGCGCGCGCACGCCGCGTCCGACGCCGAAGGACGCCGCGGAGGACGACGCGCGTCGAACGATGACGGCCGCGGTGCGATCGTCGAGAGCGACGGCGGCGCGACGACGACGACGACGACGAGCGCGGCGAGGACGCACAAGACGACGACGATTCGCAATCACGTCAACTTGAACAAATCGACGCTCGAGTGCGTGACGAGCGACGGCGGCGCGGGTGGACGATCCGGTGGAACGCCGTCGTTGTCGTCCGGGGCGGGGGCGAATAAGTTCGGGATCACGTTCAAGGTGGACGCGGACAAGGCGTGTCGGGTGTCGGTGGCGTACGTGGCGAGGGAGTTGCCCGGGGGAGCGTTCGAACCGGCGTCGACGAACCCGATCGCGCGAACGAACCCGAAAGGAACGAACGTGGCGCATTTGGAAGCCGGACTCGGCGCGCGGTTCACGCAAGGGGCGGAGGATTACGTGGACGTGCGATCGTTCGGCGGCGAACGCGAGCTGACGACGACGAACGTCGACGCGAAGACGTACCCGGTGGTGATTCGTTTGGAGTGTGTTTCGTCCGACGCCGAGGCGAATCATGGAAAGACGTTAGCGGACCTTCCCGAGAACCCGATCGGGGGCTTAGCGAAGCCCGAGCCGTGGGTTCAGTGTCAAACGACGTACGCCGAGTTTCGCCGAGAGACGAGCGCGCCGCGCAAGTGGACCGCCCACGTCACGAAACAAAAAATCTACGTCCACGGTTCGTCGTACGAGTTACAAGAGATTTACGGCATCGAGAGTTGCGACAACGTCGGGCTGAGCTCCGCCGACGTCGGCGAGGAGTGCGTCATCTGTCTCACCGAGCCTCGCGACACCACCGTGCTCCCGTGTCGCCACCTGTGCATGTGCGCCGAGTGCGCGCACCACCTGCGCTCGCAGCTCACGGGTAACGTCTGCCCCATCTGTCGCAATCCGGTGGAGAGCTTACTCGAGATCAAAGTCGCCGGCGACGCCGCGCCGTGACCGCCGCCGCGCGCGTTTCTGTACATGTAAGTAAAGTAACACACAAAATTACACACGGCCCATCGCGCGGTCCGCGGTCCCGCGCGCGCGACGAATCGCGCGTCAAAACTCGTCGCCATGCACGCCTCCATCGCGCAACGCACGCAAATCGTGTCCTCCAAGACCTCCATCGCCGACGTCTCCGCCGTCAAGCGCGCGTCTCGCGTCGCAAAGGTGCGCGCGACGCCCGAACGCGACGAACGATCGGATCGCGATACGATACGCGTATCTTGACGATGATTGCGACTTTGGACTGACTTTCGCGGCGATCGCGCGACGACAGGCGGCGAAGCGCGACGTGCGCGTGCGCGCGGATTGGTCGCTCGGGTCCACGGAGAACATGGTGCGTCGAGACGACGCGAGCGACGCGCGAGCGGGACGAGAGAAGACGAGGATTCGAGCTAGGGCGACGAGGCGACGACGACGACTGACTGACGACGAATCGTTCGAAATCTTAGATTGTGTGCGCGAACACGGCCGCGATCATGGGCGCGATGCGCTTCGGCCTTATGCCGAGCGTGAAGAAGAACTACAACGGCGCGTCGAGCCACACGGCGATGGTGGAACAAGCGAGCACGAAGAACATCGGCTCGCGCGATCCGGCGGGGTTCACCGCCGTCGACGTTCTCGCCGCGGGTTCGTTCGCGACGATCATCTCGGCCGGGGAAATCCTCGCGGGTCAAGTGCCGTACTAATCGTCCGTTCGTTTCGTTGAACGGCGGAGTGATAAAACGATTGACGACCGCGGTCGTTTGTCCCGAAGTCGGCGCGCGGTGTCGTCGCCACCACCGCCACCGACATTCTTAGCCACACCACCTTTGTAAGAGCGAGCACAAAGTTACTACGCCAACGATATTCGATTGCGATATGAATAGTCCGACCGGAGTCATTCGTCGGTCCCGACGAACGCACATCGAGCGTCGCGACAACGCAAAAAGTGCTGCTCGAAACGGACAATTGGTTATGAATACAGTGAGATGAAATAAAAAAAGTGATAAAAATTGATAGGCTAAAAAAGTGGGAACAATGTTCACTGATTGCTCAGTACCGGGATCGAACCGATGACCTTGGCGTTTCTCTTCATCAGAGTGAATACAAACGTCCACGTGTCTGAAGCGCGAACTGAATCGCGCTCGAATCGAATGCTACATATAATGTATTAGCACCACGCTCTAACCAGCTGAGCTAACCGAGCTTATACATACATGGGCGTTTCACACCCTTGAATAGATACTTGTTGATGCGTAAATTTACCCCCCCCGCCCCGGTCGCGGTCGAAACGCTTTTGTTACGGGTTTCGCCGACCGGAGACGGCGCGCGCCGGAGACGTCGGCGCGCGACACCCGCCGACGCGCGGTCGTCGGCGATGCCGTCGCGCGCGCGATCGCGCGGTCGTCGGCGAACGCGCGTCGTCGTCGCCCTCGTCGCGTGCGTCGCGTCGTCGTCGAGCGCGTCGAGCGCGTCGTGCGCGCGTCCTCGCGCCGGGTACGGCCCGCCTCGCGCGCGCACCGCGGCGTGCGCCGACGCGCTCGCGCGCGGCGCGCCGCCGCCGACGCCGCTGTGCGCGTACTTCGACGCCGTCGGCGGGATCGTCGCGCGGTTGGGGCGCGGGTCGGACTACGCGGGGACGCGCGACGCGTCGGCGAGCGGGAAGACGTGCGCGGCGTGGTCGAGGGTCGAGCGCGGCGACGACGCGGTCGTCGACGACGCGGATCGTAATTACTGTCGCAACGGACGGCGCGGACACCCGCTGCGGTACGGACCGTGGTGTTACGTGGACGAGGGGACGGCGGCGTGGGAGTATTGCGACGGAATTCCGAGTTGCGAAGACGACGACGCGGAGAAGAAGTCAAAAGAGCACCCGATTACGTTTTACGACGATTTGGCGACGTTGATCCTGGAGCGGCGGGATGACGGGGGCATGGACGATGCGCCGCGCGGATCGTCGTCGTCTCTTCTCGAAAGACTCGGCGATACGTTTTCGTATTCGATGATTTACGACGCGTCGGTGGACGTCGATTACCCGTCGCCGGACGCGTCGCCGTATTACGACGTCTCGGGGCGTTTGAAATCGTTCATATTCGCCACGGCGGCGTTACACACCGCGGAGAACTGTGGCTTGGGCTCGATCGCCTCGGGATCGTCGATCGCCTCGGCGATCGCGCGCTTGGGTTCGAGCGAAAACGTGTATCCGGAATACGTCCTCGACTACGTCGGGCGCAGGCTCCCGTCCGCCGTTCAACACGGCGTCGTCTCTGCGTGGGATGACCGCGCCCTTACTTCGCGACGGGCGTGGGGGAAACGCTCGCGTGATCTTTACGATTCCTTGCGGTGCGCGGCGAACGCCGCGCCCGCCGTCGTCGCCGCGGTCGGGCACAACGGTTTGTATCTCGGCCTCGATTACAAGCTCTCCGCGGTGTTCAATCCGATGGTTTTTCGATCCCTCGACGACATCGATTGGCCAGACGCTTTGGTCGATTCGATTTGCGCTTTCGGGGAAAACGTTACCGAATCATCCGACGACGATCGAAACCATCGCGCGTTCTTCGAACTCGTCGAGGCACTGAAAGTCTCGCGGTGCGCGGACGTCTCGGAAAATCTCGCGGGCGCGGCGATTCGCGACGACGAATCATCGTCGGTCGCTCGGACGTACGGCTCGTACATCCACGGTCGACAGTTGACCTTGCTCGTGCCGTTCTCCATCTTCGCCGGCTTTCTCGTCCTCATCGTCGTCTACGCCGTCGGTAGATTTGATTTCGAAACCGGGCGGGATCACTCCGACCTCGACCTCGACGACTCGTACTTGGACGACGCGGATTCCATCGAACACTCGAAACTGAGCGGCGGTGGTGCTTACGGTCGGGACACGTCGTCACACAAGTCGCTCAACATCGCGGGGTACTCGATCATAGACATCATCGGTCGGGGAGCGAATAGCGTGGTGTACCTGGCGTCCGTGCGCGACCCGGACGATTTCACCGTCACGACTTTGGTCGCCATCAAGGAACCGCACGACAGGTACAAGACCAAGGCGGAGATTGGATTCTTGGAAACGATCAAAAAGAGCGATTATTTGTGCGAATACCTCGGACCCGTCGTGGAACCGCGAAGTCGAACGTGGATGATGATGTTTGAGTTGTGTCAGCACGGGTCGCTGAGAAATTGCTTGAAAGAAAACACGTACCCGCGCGACGGGGCGACGATTTTCAAAGCCATCAAGATGATGTTTCAAGGCGTCGCGCACGTGCACGCCGCAAACTTGGTGCATCGTGATATTAAGATGGATAACTTTCTCGTGGCGTGCGAGTGTCAAGGCTATCGCGGCTCGCAACTCTCGGGGCGGTGCCGCCGCAACCACGTGATTAAGATTTCAGACCTCGGTTTGGCGAAAGCGGGTAACATGATGTTTGATTCCAGCGCGCGACTCACCGGGACGCTGTGTTACGTCGCCCCCGAGCGATTGAACATCGTGCCAGGGTCAATCACGCCCGATAAGTATCGACTGGCTGATTTGTACGGCATCGGTTTGGCGGCGTGGGAGTTGCTCTATTACGCGCAGTTTGGGCAAGCCAAACACGTGATCGAAGACGTCGTGCCGGACGAAAACGAACGACAGATGCTCGTCGACGCGCAGCTTGTGATGTTGATTTCCACCGGTCGCATGGTGCCGAGCACGATGTGGATGATGCCGAGCCTGCAGGCCTGGCTCAACCGTTGCGTCGCGTTCGACGAGGGAAAACGATTCAACTCCATCGAGATAGCGCTGAGGGAGTTGATGAAGTTAGAACGAGACTTCATAGATGCATTTCCAGGGAACGTCGACTACGGGCTCAATGTTTCGTACGACGACGACTCGAGCAGCGCCGGGAGCGCGGGCGAAGTCGGCGTCGCGAGCAGCCTTCTTCGCCGTTCGACGAGGCGGCGTTAGACGTCGTTGTAAAAATTTAGCCACCGCGCGTAGGATAGCGCAATAGAGCATCATCGGTGTGTAGTGTAATATTTCAAGTACGTATAGATCGATTATTTCTTTTTCGCCGCACCGCTGACGTTGAACTTGAAGAAGATGACGTCGGCGTCCTGCACCGTATACGTTTTCCCTTCCTGTCGATACTTGCCCGCAGTTTTCACCGCTTGCTCGGAACCGAGCTCTTTCAAATCGTCAAACGCCATGACTTCGGCACAGATGAAACCGCGCTCAAAATCGGTGTGAATCGCGCCCGCGGCTTGCGGCGCTTTGTATCCTTTACGAATGCACCAAGCCTTGACCTCGTCTGGTCCCGCGGTGAAGAAGTAAATCAAGTGCACGGTGGAGAAAGCCGTCGTGATAATCTTCGGCAGCATCGTTTGCACGCCTTGGTCCTTGCACCACTGCGCCTTGTCCTCTTCCGCGACGTGTTGAAGCTCGCTCTCGACTTCGGCGGAAAACGGAATTATGGTGCCGCCACCGTGCGCCTGCACCCACTCGTGAATCTTGACCAAGAATTTATTCTTTTTGCGTTCGAAATCTTTACGGCTCAGGTTGACCAAGTAAATCACCGGTTTGGCCGTCAACAACTGATACTTGTTCAAGTACATCACATCATTCGACGTCCACTGCTCCATGCCGTGACGAACCTCCTTCCCGCTCTCGAGCCAATCGACGACCTTACAAATCGTCTCCAACTCTTGCTTTTGCTCCTTGGCCGCCATCGCGTTCGCCGCGCGCGTGACCTCCTTCTCCGTTTTTTCCTTCAGCGCGCTCATGAATTCCAAATCCTTCGCCCGCAACTCAGATGTGATGATTTCGATATCATCCACCGGATCGACGCGATCCTCGACGTGTATGACATCCGCGTCCTCGAAGCATCGCATCACGTGCGCGATGCCGTCGACGGCTTTAATGTGCGACAAAAACGAGTTTCCGAGTCCAGCGCCCGTGGACGCCCCTTTCACCAACCCCGCGATATCGACAATCTCTAAATACGGCGCCACCACGCTCTTGGGTTTGTTTTGCTCGACGAGCCAATCGAATCTCGCGTCCGGCACGTTGACGCGCGTGCTGTTCGGCTCGATCGTGCAAAATGGAAAGTTCTCCGCCGGGATCGCGCAGTTCGTCAGCGCGTTATACAGCGTGGACTTCCCCACGTTGGGCATACCGACGATGCCGACCTACGCCGGGCGTCAGAGCGCGAAACGCGCGGCGCGTCAGTCGTCGAGCGTCGTTCGCGCGCGCGAAAAGCGCATCGTCATCGGGACGCGCATCCACCCTCGGGACGCGATTTTCGACGACGACGACGCGCGATCGAGCGCGTCGAAGCGCACCTTGAGGTTGCTCGAGAATCGACCGAGCGACCACGGGCCGAGGACTTCCTCTTGGACGACTTTTTTCGGGGGCATGGCGGGCGGCGCTTCGAGGTTTGGGGACGGCGGCGAGGCGCCGGCGGCGAGACGAAGAAACGAACGAATCACCGATCGCGGACGACGGCGGAGGCCGTCGATGACTATCGCAAAACGCTAACTAGGAGAGATCGGGTTCTAAATGCGCCATGAACGTCGAGGCGACGCGCGCGAGGACGTCTTGCGCGTGCGCGCCGCGACCGTACTCGCGATACGCCGCGCTCGAGGCGGCTTTCACGAGGAAACACGCCGCGCCGACGGCGGCGACGTAATCGTCTAAACGATCGCTCGCGGTCGTGGCGTCCGTGCGCTGGGACCAGAGGAGAAAAACCGCGAGGACGCCGGCGAGAATGTCGCCCTGACCGCCGGAACGTTTCGGCGAGCCGACGCCGTCGAAACGGAGCCGAACGATCGACGCGTCGCCGCTCGCCGCGCGCTCGCTGTCGCACACCGACGGCGCGACGTCCCAGTGTTGAATGAATAAGTAATCGTCTTCGCCCTTGACGAGGAAATTATAGCCGGCGTACCGTCGCAGAGCGCTCGCTATTTTCTCCCTGTCCTCGCGCGCGCTCAAATCCATCGTCGTCACCCCCCCCTCGAACGCCCCCGACGCCTTTCGCACCAATCGCCACAGTTCCATCTTATTTGGCGTCGCCAGCGCCGTCGGATTTCTCCCTCGCGCCGCCTCCGCGCCGTCCTCGTCCGCGCTCGTCGGTTCCAGCGCCTTCAACCCGTCGGCGTCCACGACGCACGCCGCCGCGACCTCTCTCAGCGCCTCCACCGCCTCCAGCGCCGCCCCGCGCCCCAATCCCGGTCCGATCACCGCGTTATCGATCCTAAACCTCCCGAACGCCTCGACGAGATCGATCGATCGTTCGTTCTCCGTCTCCGTCTCCGTCTTCGCTCCGCGCGTCGCCTCGCGCGCGTCCCGCGACCACGCCTCGTGCACGATCAGGTCCGGCCCGTACCCCTTCATCACCGGCGCGCATTTCGCGTGCGTGAACACGTGACACAGATCGCACCCCGCGCGCATCGCCGCCGCGCTCGCGAAGTACGGCGCGCCCGCGTACAGTTCGCTCCCACCGACGACGGCGATCTTCCCGCCGTGCGACCCCTTGTGCGCGCGCGCGCGCGCCAATCGCGGGACGACGCGCGTCGCGAACGCCGCCAACAGTCTCGCGCCTTCGCCCGCGCGCGCGTCGGCGCGCATCGCGCGTCGCGCCGTGCCGCCACAGCGCGACGCGCGAACGATGTCCCGGTCGCCGGATTCCGAAATCGCCGCGCCGTCGCCTCGCGTGCACGAGCGCTGGCCCGGAAACGAGACGTTCGCGTGCGATGGACGATGCGTCGCCGGTCCGCGGCCGCGCGCGGCGCTGTGCACCGCGGCGCTGATCGCGGCGCCGTCGCTCGTGAATCTTCTGGTCGTCATCGAACCGCTGTTGCGACGGAAACTCGGCGCGTGGACGCTCGCGTGCGGCGTGGCGCTGCCGGCGTGGTGCCTGGGATGGTTGGCGAAGACGGCGCTGACGGATCCCGGAATTCTGCCGCGATTGGCGCGCGATGGGCGGACGAGCTCGATGCGAGGGAAGACGAGGGAGACGACGGTGGCGACGACGGGACGGACGACGACGACGAGGTGGAACGACACGTGCGGGTACTTCCAACCGCCGCGCGCGCATCACTGCAGCGTGTGCAACGATTGCGTGGAAAAGTTCGATCATCACTGCCCGTGGACGGGGACGACGATCGGGAAGAGAAATTATAGGGCGTTTTTGATGTTTACGTACGGGACGACGGCGCTGTGCGCGTTCACGATGACGACGTGCGGATACAGCGTGAGCTATCGAGGGTTGAAGAAATCTGGGGCGGCGATCGCGGTGTTCTTCGTGGCGTTCGTGGCGTTCGTGTTCGTGGGGGCGTTGAGTTGTTTTCACGCGTATTTAGTGTCGACGAATCAGACGACGTACGAGAATTTTAGAGACGCGCACGGTTGGCGAGCGAATCCGTACAACACCGGGAGCGTGTTGAAGAATTGCTACGAGGTGTGGTTCGCGAAAATAGGGCCTCCGCGCGTGCGCTTCGACGCGCGAGTGAGCGAGGACGAGAGCGCGAAGACGTTCGCGAGGGAAATCGCCGAGTCGGACGAAGCCGCCGCGCGCGCCGCCGCCGCCGCGAGAGATTCGGCGGTCGAAGCCGGCGTCGCCGGTCGCGAGTCGGACGTCGAGTTACCAGTCATCGCATCGCCGACGTCGCCGCGATCGTCGTCGTAGATTCGTCGCGCGCGCGTCGCGCGTGTAATCTCCAGTCTTCGCGTCTCGCGCGTCCCGCCGCACAGCGCGCCGCGATGCCGGCGGCGAAACCTCGCCGTCGCGGGCTCGCGCGCGCCGCGTTCGCGCTGTGCTTGGCGTACATCGCGTTCACGGGTTACCCCGCGGTGAAATCACCGCCTCGTCCGCCGTCGCGCGCGCGAACAGCGCGCGAAACTTTGACATCCATCGATGCGCCGCTCGACGCGCGATCGACGTCGAGCGCGCGCGTCGACGCGCCCGAATCGCCGAGCGAGGCCGAACCGTCGTCGGTGGCGACCGCGCGCGTCGGACCGCGCGCGCGGACGACGCGTCGCGCGCGCGCGGAGACGTTGAAGCTGAGCGGCTTTCAACCGCGCGAAGGCTTCGAAGCCGGCGGCGACGTCGTCAAGTGGGGAGACAAGTTCCTGAAAGACAGCGCCGAGGCGTGTCACGACGCGTGCGTGGAGATGCGAGACGAAGGATGCACGGTGTTCGTGTGGTGTGGATTCGAGAGCGGGTGCCTGGGACAACCTCACAAGTCGTGTTGGTTGAAGAAGCAGGCGCGCGCGACGATGACGACGGGGACGGAGGGCGGCGGTAATCCGTGGACGAGCGGATCGATATACGTGCAGGATGACATGCGGGGCGATCCCGATCCGTCGCGAAAGTTTCACGTGGTGATGACGACGAATAATGCGGTGTATCAGGGGTGGCAGGCGCGGGTGATGTATTATCACTTTCAAAAGCAAAAAGCCGCGCAAGGACCGAACGGGCAGATGGGCGGGTTCACGCGCGTGCTTCACGACGTCGCGGATGGGTTAGAGGACGAAATTCCGACGTGCATCGTGGATAGATTAGAGGATGAGTTAGGGTTCGTGGTCTTGAGCCGCCCGTTTGCGTTCGTGCAGTTTTTTGAAAAGTGTCCGCAAATCGAAGAAGACTTCATCTTGATGGCGGAGCCGGACCACTTGTACATTAAACCCGTGCCAAACTTGATGCGCGGCGACACGCCGGCGGCGTTTCCATTCTTTTACATCAATCCCAAAGAGAAACCGGACATCGTCAGGCGGTTTTTGCCGGGAATCACGGATGAAGAGATGAAGGATATCGACGGTATCGGCAGCTCGCCCGTGTTCATTAGAAAAGACGACCTCGAGCGTCTCGCCCCGGCGTGGGCGGAGATGTCGGTGGCGCTACAAAAAGACAAAGACGCCAAAGCGGCGTGGGGATGGGTGATCGAGATGTACGGATACACGTTAGCCGCGTACAAGCTCGGGATCTCGCACGATTTGCGACCGCAAATGGCGGCGCAGCCGCCGTGGGACAAGGCCGTCGGCGACTTCATCTCCATCCACTTCACCTACGGCATGGATTACGACTTAGACGGCGTCTTCACTCCGGGGAAAATCGGCGCCTGGCGTTTCGACAAGCGTTCGTACTCCCACGCGTACCCTCCCAAAAAGATCCCCGACCCGCCGAAGGGCATGAACAACGATTTGGTGCGCGCCCTCGTCGACGCCGTGAACGAGGCGTCGGCCGCGCTCCCGGACTGGGGCAAGTGGGGCACCGAAAACGTCATCGCGGGATTTAATTAGCGTCATCAATGTTCAACGCCGCCGGCCGCGGTCGTCACCATCGCGATGCCTTCGTTCGCGCGCTTCGCCGCCGCTCGCGCGTCCCGACTCGACCCGCGCGCGTCGACGCGCGATCTCCACACCGACGCGCGCGCGATCGACGCGAGCGCGCGCGAGCGCCGAAATCCACGCGCGCGCGAACGATGGCGTCCGCGACCGTCACCGCCGCGCCCGCGCGCGCGACGCGCGCGACGCGCCGTCGCGATTCGTCGCGCTCGAGCGCGACGTCACCGCGCGCGACGTCGGCTCGAACGCGCGCGCGGGCGCGCGCGAGCTCGAGCTCGAGCGGCGCCCTGGACGCGCTGCTCGGCGCCACGATCATCGCACCGGGCGGCGACGCGAGCGTGCGCGCGAGCGTGCAAAAGTACTACGGCGAGACGCTGAGCACGAGCGACGACTTGAAGACGAGCGCGTGCTGCACGCCGAGCGAACAAATCCCGAAAGCCGTGCGCGAGGCGCTGCGAGAGGTGCCGGATGAGGTCAAGGCGAAATACTACGGATGCGGTAGTCCGACGCCGATCGGGATCGATGGACTGCGCGTGCTGGATTTGGGAAGCGGAAGCGGACGAGACTGTTACGTCGCGGCGAAGCTCGTCGGCGAAAACGGAAGCGTGTTGGGAGTGGACATGACGGATGGACAGTTGGAGGTGGCGAGAAAATACGTGGATGAATACTGCACGAAGACGCTCGGGTACGCGAAGGCGAACATGCGATTTGAGAAGGGAACCATTGAGGATTTGAAAGCCGCGGGGGTGCCCGACGCGTCGGTGGACATGATCATCAGCAACTGCGTCATCAATCTGAGCCCCGATAAGCCCGCGGTGTTGAGCGAGGCGTACCGCGTCTTGGCGAACGGCGGCGAGTTTTACTTCAGCGACGTGTACTGCGACCGAAGACTTCAGGAAGATTTACGCTCGCACGAAATTTTACTCGGCGAGTGCCTCGGCGGCGCCATGTACGTCGAAGACTTCAAGCGTCTTTGCCAAGCCGTCGGCTTTACCGATCCGCGCGTTTTGGCCGGTCACGAGATCGAAGTGCGCGATCCCGCGCTCGCGGAACTTTTGGGCGAGGCCAAGTTCTACTCCATCACCTACCGCCTGTTCAAGCTTCCCCCGGGTTGCTTGGAGACGCTCTGCGAAGACTACGGCCAATACGCCGTGTACAACGGCGGCTTACCGGGCGCGCCGAACGCGTACCAACTCGACGACCATCACCGATTCGAAAAGAACAAACCCATGCTCGTGTGCGGGAACACGGGATCCATGGTCGGCGAGACCTGGCTCGGCAAGTACTTCACCCTCGTCGGCGACCGCTCCACGCACTACGGCTTGTTCGATTGCGGTCCGTCGCCCGTCGCCGCCTCATCCAGCGCCGCCCCCGCCGGCGGCGCGTGCTGTTGACCGCGCCCGACCGCCCTTAGCGTCGTTTCGCTCGCGTTCAATCATCATTCTTTCTCCGTTTCCGTCTCGATCGTTCGCCCTCGTCGACCGCGCTTCGTCGTCGCGTCGCGCGCGCGTCCCGGTCGTCCCGGCTCTATCCAAATCCTCAATCGCCCATTCGCCGTCGTTCGACCGCACTCCGCGGCGATGGCGCTCGCGCTCGCGCTCGGCGCGCGCGCGCCATCGCGGCCGTCGCTCTCGCGAGCGACGCGGTGCGCGCCGTCGACGAGCGGCCGCGCGGCGCGCTCGGCGCGCGCGACATCGCGCGACGTCACGCCGCCGCCGGACGACGAAACCACCGCGCGCGCGCTCGCGAGCGCGCTCGCGTCCGTCCAAGCGGTGCGAAACGGCGCGCGCGATGGATTCGACGCGCTCGACGCGCGCGCGATCGAAGGCGCGCTCGAAGCGCTGACGCGGGACGACGGCGCGGGGACGAGCGAGCGGGACGCGGCGCGGCGCGCGAAAAAGGCGTGCGCGCTGATACGCGAAGTCGAGCAGGCGTGCGCGAAGGCGAAGTGTAAAACGTGCGTGAGAGCTAAAACGTTCGAAAGAGTGGCGCGGCTGGGATGCGGGGTGAGGGACGATGCGTCGGTGACGCTGGCGACGACGCGAGCGTTTTACGCGATTGCGAAGAAGGGTCCGGGAGCGACGAGCGATGAACACGCGACGCTGCGAACGTACACGGATGTGATCGCGGCGTTGAGTCGGTGTGCGGCGAATGCGAGAGCGAGTGGGAAGGCGCGAGCGACGCCGAGTCCGGTGGAGGTGTGGTTGATGTTGCGGGCGACGCCGCTGCGGTTGGACGGAGCGGCGTTCGCGGCGGGCGTGGGGGCGTACGTCAGCGAAGGGCGCGTGGAGGAGGCGGAACGCGTGCTGAGGGAGATGACTGCAGAAGGCGTCAGGGCGGGACCGAGATTGTTTAACACGCTGATCACCGGGTACGGGCGAGAGAAGAATTTACGAGGCGTCGAGGCGAGCTCGATGGCGATGCGTACGCTCGGCGTGACGCCGAATCAAGCGACGTGGGGGGCGAAAGTGAACGCCTACGTGAGCTGCGATAGATTAGATTTAGCCATGGATACGCTTGAGCAGGGCGTACGATTCTCTCCGCGCGTCGAACGTCGGCCCGGGGTGCAGGCGTACACGGCGCTCGTGCAAGGATTGGCGCACTCGGGACGAGTGGTCGAGGCGGACGAGCTCCTTCGTCGGATGGCTCGAGACGGCGTCAAGCCGAACGTGTACACATATTCCACACTCATCGACGGCTTGGCGAAAAGCGCGCAAATTGGGCTCGCCGAGACGGCGCTGGCGGAGATGCGCCGCGCAAAAATCAAGCCGAGCGTCGTGACGTACAATTCCTTGCTCAAGGGCGTCGTGCGCGGCATCGGCAAGGCGGATCGCACGGATGAAGTTCTCCGACGTGCGCGTGAGATGTTTGATAGGATGCGAGACGACGGCGTGCCACCGGATTTGGTGACGTACAACACGTTGATTGACGCGTGCATCAATGCTCGCGCTCCCGCCGAGGCGTGGAACATTTTGCGCGAGATATCAGAATCTGGTTTGAAGCCCGATGTCGTGACGTACACGACGCTGCTGAAGTATTTCGTGCAAGTCGGGGACGACTCGGCGACGCAATGGGTGATCGCCGAATTGGAAACCGATCCACAAGTCGTCGAGGACGTCGGCGTGTACAATTGCTTAATCAACGCCTACGCGCGTCAAGGCGACATGTGCCGCGCCGTCGAGACGCTCGAAGGCATGAAGGCGAAGAACATCACGCCCAACGTATCCACGTACGGCTCGATATTAGAAGGGTACATTCGCCTAGGGAACGTGGGCGAGGCTTTTAAGGTGTACAATTTGTGCGTAAAGTCGGCTGGACTGGCGCCGGACGCTCGCATGCGAAAGTCGCTCATCTACGGTTGCGGTTTGCACGGAATGTCGGACATTGCCGAGTGCGTCATCGCGGATTTACAAGCAGCGGGAGGAGCGTCGGCGAAAGAATCACGAACACTGCGATTTGTTCTCAAGGCTGCCGTCGAGGCGAAATCCGAAGGCGTCGCCGGGCGAGTCAACCCGCGTCGCCGGGCGACGAAAAGTCGCGAGCTGAGGCGTCGCGCCGCCGAGAGCGCCATCACAACCGACGGTGTCCTTTCGACATCGACAGAGTTCGACTTGGCGAGCGATGATGATCCGTGCCCGGTGCAAGAAACTCCCGTGGAGTGGAACCGCGGATTAGAAATGTGGAAGTATTGGCTCGGCTTGCCGAATAGTTACTACGAAGCGGCGGCGAACGACCCCGACGTCGCCTCTGGCGTCGCCAACGAGCCTCGATTCAGCAGCGACAAACCATAGATGTGCTATTTACTATTTAGATGACTTGATGCGCTACGAATAAAACTAACCGCGACTGCCGGCGACGCCCAACGCGAGCCACGTCGCCGCCGTCGAGCTCCCCGCGTGCACGCCGACGAGATGCGTCCACGTCGTCCGACGATAAATAAACCACCGATGCGCCCTCGTCGCCCCCCCACACGTCTTCCACGCGCGCAACTCTCGATGAAACGCCGTCTCGTTCGCCGCGAACGCCGCGCCCACCAACGGCATGCCGCACCACCACCCGCGCGCGTACGCCCACTCCATCGTCGTCGCCAACCAGCACCCGTACCCCACCGACGCCCACACGACGCACAGATCGAAGTACCGCCTCGGGCTGTCCCACTTCGGCGCCCGCCAGTGTCCGAAACTGCTCGCGATCAGCGCCGCGCTCAGCGCCGCCAGTCCCCGCGCGCGCGCGTCCCGCGGCGCGCGCGCCATCGCCGCGCACGCCGGCGCCAGCGGAAACCAGCTCGTGTACACCAGCGGTCGGCAGATCGACGGCGGCATCACGTACGCGTCGGTCACGTACTCGTCGTCGTCGCTCGCGTCGTAATCCGCGTCGTCCCGTTCGCGACGTTTCTCGCGCTCGAGCGCGTCGTTCGACGACCGCGCGCCGTCGCCGCCGTCGCGCTGACGCGCCGTCGTTT
>Ga0255765_1000438_pt1 | contig 55647 bp, 34 predicted proteins | sample 041ome_8_FD_179965 | JGI IMG/M metagenome (GOLD analysis project Ga0255765, IMG submission 179965) | Coastal salt marsh microbial communities from the Groves Creek Marsh, Skidaway Island, Georgia - 041407BS metaG (version 2) | ecosystem: Environmental > Aquatic > Marine > Intertidal zone > Salt...
AAAGAAATCTGAACGACGCGCCCCGACCTTATTTTTGCCTCTTTGTCGCTCGCGCGCTTGCGATGGACGTCCGTCCAGTCCGTCCGTCGGTCGGTTGTCGTCGTCCCGTGAACTTTTCTTTTTTTTTCTCTCTCGGTTCACAAAAAATACCACCCCTTTCTCAAAAAAGCGTGGGCTCAAGTTTTGGAAAAGGTGTCGCGCTTTACGCGCGATTTACGACGCGCGTCGATTCGTCGACGCGGAAAAAAACGAAACGAACGAGACAAACGCGCGTCGAGCTTTCGTTTGGGACTGATTTTACCTCCCGAAATCGACGCGAACGTCGCAAACGCATGAGAAACGTCCCGTTTTTTGCGTCTTTTTTTTTGCCAGCGAGGCTCAGATATCTTCGAGTGATTTTTTCGAGGTCGCTTCAACTCTGCTCTCGCGTGAGGGCAACTTTCTTCTTTTGACCTCTCGTAAAAAATCGCTGTCGAATTTTCGTTACACTAAAAAAGAAATTCGCGCGCGTTCCCTTTTCTCGATGGTGGACTTTGAAACGCGCGTTTTCGCCGGAACACCGGTGACTTTCGCAAAAATACCGGGCGATCCCGTGAGATTTGTCCCGCTGCAGTATTCGCTGATGCCGTTTCCGGTGCGCTTTTCGCGAACGACTTTTCATTTTTATTTTTTTCAAAAGCGAATATTTGATATTTGCGTCGAAGCGAAATGGAACGAAAGACGGAGAACGGTCCACGGGTCAAAGGCCATCGCGCGATTCGTTTTTCTTTGATCTCGAGGTTAAATTGAACGCGCGAGCGTTTTTTTCGCGCATTTATCCACTCGCATTGACTTTTTATTCGCTTTCTCGCGTTCTCAAACAGATATCTCGCAATTTGTTCGCGCGAGTCTCCTCCAACGACATTTCGAGGGAAGTTGTTAACGAACCGGCGCCGAAATTTCCCTCTTCTTCCGCGCAAAATCCTCGCGTGGACGCGTTTCAGAGGCTTCCGAACGTGCACTTGACGCGACCTCAGGTGCAATACGGCACAAATAATGCCTTCGTTCCAACCGTGATGCCTCCGAACGCGGGCATGATGATGATGATGGCACCACCGCTCCCGGCCGGTTTGACTCACACTAATAAAAGCTCGGTGAAAAAAGAAGAGGAGGAGGAGGAGGAAAAAAACTCTCAGAGGAGTGGATTTGACTCGTTTCAAGAAGACGCCGGCGACGACTTTCGAGAAGACGAACAGTCGAAATTATTGACAAAGAAAAGAAAAACAATGATGACGCACAATGAAATCAACGCAATCGTTGAACGACCGGAAACGCCGTTCATGAACTCACCTTCCGCGGCTGCGGACGTGCTCATGTCTTTGTGCGGCGACGGCGACGGAGGAGGCTTGTTTGCCGCTCCGGCTGCGGCGACGCGTCCTACCGCGCACCGCCAACACCGGAAACGAAATTCAAACGCGGAGACGACGAAGTGTACCGGGCAAGTTATCCCGCTAAATTTGAAATGTCCCAGACGAAAACGATCGAGTTTATTGAAGAATATGCGAAGGTCTTCGTCTGGTTCGTCGTTGGAAGAAGATAACGGTGGGGAGAATGGGGCGGTTGTGTTGCACGGCATCACGGCGACGACCGCGGGGAAAAGTAGGCAAGATAACTCGCTGAAAGCTGCTGCTACAACGACGACTTCACGCGTAAATGAGGACAACAAAGCTTCGACGCAACAAATACAAAAACAACAACACGATACTACTACTACTACTACTACTACTACTACTACTACTACTACTACTACTAACAATACTACTCACAATATCAGCGGTACTACGAACGGCAAAAACAAACGTCAGAAGGTCCACAGACCGTGGTCTTTAGTGGAAGTCAAAGCTTTAGTCGCCGGAGTCAAAAGGTGCGGTCGGGGCCAGTGGGCGGATATTAAATCCTTGGCTGACGAAAATATTTCGGGCGCTTTGCTCCAACGCTCCGCGGTTGATTTAAAAGATAAGTGGCGCAATGTCATGCGAACGGCTTTATCGCCGGTGTTGTATAAGAAACGGGAGGCGACGGAGATTCCAGAGAACATGCTGGAGGACATTCGTTTGCTCGCGACGGCCAAGGAGAAAGAAATGCTTGCGGCCAACAACGCCTCCGCAGCGACGGCTGCACATACAACAAACACCGCGGGTATTAGGTCACCCTCGACGAGCGGCGATAGAAATGATAGCAATACGAACGAAGATGGCGAAGACGATACGTTTGTCGCTAATAACAACGCTGAGTCGTCCCAACAAAAAAATACGGCGCTCGTCGAACGCAACACCATTGTTGTCTCGAAGTCTGACGAAAAACAACAACATCACGTTCCATACGTTCAAGGACATCGTCGATCGAAACACCACTCTCCGTGGACCTTGGAAGAATCGCAAGCGTTAGTTGATGGCGTTCGATTATGCGGCGGATGCCGCTGGACGGCAATAAAAAAGCGCGACGAAGCGGATGCCATCGAGAAGAAGACTTTGAAGAGACTCGGTCGCCGCACAGCCATGGATCTGAAAGATAAATGGCGTAATTTGTTGCAGTTGGCAAATCTACCGACGCAAAGTCGACGCAAGCGAGAGACGCCTATGAGTTTGCTCGCCGACGTTTTGGAGTTGGAAAAGAAATTCGGCGATACGAGACGAAGAGGAAGACGCACTGTCGCGACAAACAATAACACCAAGAAGTCTGCGACGCACGAACAACCCGTGGCAACCATTGTACCAACAAAGTAATATTATTTATATGCCGCGAGAGATCTACACAATCTCTCTTTCTCTCTCTCTCTCTCTGGTGTATCTGTTTACTATCAAAAGTGTAAAAGTGAAGAGGAGAGACACGGAAAAGGATAAACTTGTAATACTATTCATCTATTCTTTCATGTGCATACATATGCGCTCACATAAAAACATTGGGCTGCTCCAGCACGTATATTATATAACTTTTACCCGCCCGCTTTTCACTAACTTTGCTATAAACGACGCTTCACCTTTCATTGAGTGGACAGTACCTTTCTTCTTCACTTTTTCCCAATAATGGCCTAAATTTCCACCCATGAAATCGTATCCAGTGATTGTAACCGTCGCTTTCGGGTATTTTTCGAGGCAATAAACGATGGCCAAAATCCCCGACGACGGCCAATGCGCGGTGTACCCGTACTTGGTGGATAGTTTATGTTGGACTTCAATCGGCATGATTTCGAGCGACTTGCGAATGCCGTACTTGGCGTATGCCTTCTTGACCGTTCCAATCGTCCCTAATCGTTGTTTCAATTTCGCGTTACTCGGCTTACAACTCAATTTCGAGCACTTACTCGGAGTTTCGTACACGACGGGTACGATGTACCTCAACGTTGGCTTCATCTTCATATCCATCCTCCCGGTACTCAACCTCGACCCTCTTGACCCTTGCGGCCCCGGTTGTCTCAACTCGCCTAAAAACCACAAATCTAATCTGGTCCCAACTTTCTTCTCAAACCCTTTCGTCTGGAAGTAATTAAACCTCCCAACCACGTCTGCACTATCAATCGTCTTCCCGTTATTTTTCTTCAACACCGACTTCCCATTCCCGACTAAAACGACGTTCAACACGTCGCTGCTACTCTTCAAAGCTTTCTCCTTCCTCGTCTTTTTTGATTTGCTACTCTTCTTCCCACTAGTCGCGCTCTTCGCCATCAACTCCCCAAACGTCAACTCCCCGTTCTTTTCCATTTCCTCTTCGATCTCCAACACTTCCTCTTTCTTATCGTCGACGATTCCAGCGGAATATTTTTCCTCGTACGCGTCGTGCCACTTTGGCGAAATGTCCTCCTCAGGATTATCCACCCATTTCGTCTCTAAACTTTGTTCGAGTTGTCGGTCTTCGTCCGTCCATCCCGGATCGTTCCCGCCGTTTTGTTCGAGTTTCGCTCGAAACGCTTCGCTGTCGAGGATGGCGTTTTCAATATCGTTCGAACTGATTTTCTGATTGCCATCGACTAACTCTTCTGCGGCCCTTTGCAAAGTACCATCCACGACCGTATCCAACTCCTTCACGAGTTGGTCCGCGACGGAGGACGACGACGACGACGACGACGACAGATCTCGTTCCGCGCTCGTCGTCGCGTCGAGCAAATTCAAATCTGGCGCTTTGTGCGACCAGAGCAGCGTCCTTTTCGGCGCGTCGACAGAGACGACCGGGGGAGAGGCCTCTTCAAAATCATCGACGCCGGAATAATCGAACGACGAGGAGGAAGAAGAAGAGGAGGAAGAAGTCGCCGCCGCGAGCGCGTAGCGAACGCTCGCCGAGGAACGCGAAGGAGACCACGACGATGACGAAAAGCAGAGAAACGCTAAGCACCAAGACGCGAGCAGTGCGAACGTCGTCGCGGCGTTATTACCGACGTTTCGGCCGCGAGGAGAGCTCATGTGGGTGCGAGAGAGAGCGTTCGCTCTTCTCTTTTTTTGTGGATTTTGAGAACACGCGCAGAGAGAAAAACACAAAAACGGTCTTTCGTTGTGGCCACAAAAACGCCGCTCGAGCTATTTACGGGTACATTAAATCGTAATTAGTATTACATCGATAAAGCAAAAAGACTACATGTGCAGAGATAAAAAAAGAACACCTCTTCTCTCGCGCAAAAAGAGGTCACGCTTTTCTTCGCACGGCTCTCACGGGCAAGCCTTTCTTCGTGTGAATGGTCGCGCCCGTGATCATCTCCACGTCTTTCTCGTCGCACGCGAGCTCGAAGGAAAATTTCTTCAACAAAACGCTCAACGCGACCGTCGCTTCCATCATGGCGAAGACGTCGCCGGCGCACCGACGCTGACCACCGCCGAATGGGACGTAGGCGTAGTCCGTGGCGACTTCGTTCGGGTATAATCCGGTGACTAATTCGGGGTCGTAGCCGTTCCAGCCTTCGATTTTTGGGTTGGTGAATTTGCGATCCCATCGCGAAGGGTCGAAGAGGTTCGGGTTTTCCCAGTGGTCGGGAGAGCGGTGGAGGTTCCAGACGGCGACGAAACAATCCGTGCCTTTCTTGAGTTGGATGGATTTGCCCATGCCGCCTTTGGGTAAGTCGACGGTTTCAATCGCGCGGCGGATGAGGATGGGAGGCGCCGGGTAGAGGCGCATGCCTTCCACGAGACACATGCGAACGTCGCGAAGTTTTCGAATTTCCTCGACCGTTGGGATACCGTTCGGATCCTGCACAATCTCATCGATTGTTTTTGCAGCTTTTTTCATGACGTCTGGGTGTTTGCAAAGGCAAAAGATTGTCCACGTGAGCACCGCCGCGGTCGTTTCGTGACCGGCAATGAGCATGGTCATCAAATCGTCGCGTAATTGCCTATCCGAAGCCTCGTCGCCGCGAATGTCCACTAAAAATCGTAATAAAGACGCGTCCGACACGTTCTTGTAATCTCTCGATTCAAATTCGCTCAAATCAACGTCTTGTTTGTTCTCCAACGCCTCTCGAATGAGTTTCGTCAACTCCGCGTTGATCATTTCGATATCTTCGCTAAACTGTTTCTGTCTCGGTACCGCCTCCATCGCTCCAGGAATTTGCCAATACGGTAAAGGAAACGTGCTTCTGTGCTCGCTTTCTCTCAGAACTCTGTAAACGGCTTTAATGATCGGCGTCTCTTCGTTCAACGCGCCAAATTCGTAATTAAACACCGCCTCGCCGATGACGTCCAACGCCATCGAGTACAACTCGCTCTCAATCTCAATCTGTTCCGTTTCTCCGTGCTTTTCCAACTTATCGCTCAAATTCATAGCGCTCCTACCGAACAAATCTGTCATGTGTTTCAACCACGTCCCGTGAAACGCGCTTCCAACCACCGGCCTTCGTTTCGCCCACAACTCTTTATTCGCCGGAATCAAACCGTCGCCCATGATGGGTTGCATGATGTCCGTTAAAATGCCTTTAGAGAACGCGTCTGCGTTGTCTTTGAACATGTATTTCACCACGGTCGGGTCGGACACCACCACGAACCATTTCGGTCCGGCGCCGAGATTATACACCCCGCCGTAGTCTCGATAATACTGGTACAGAGGCACAAACAAAGGCGCCCTCCTCACTTCCTCTTTCAACAAATCAAACAAAACTTTCTCGGTTATGGGCGCCCCGTTTCCCCACGGAAAAATCCGCGAAAACTTCTTCAGCAACGCCTCGGTGGAGCCGTTATCCCTCGGAATTTCCACGCCTGGGAACAGCGCCCCGTTGTAGTACGTCTCCTCTCCGTTCTCCCTCTTCTCTTTCGTTTCCGGTGGTTCAGATATCGCGCTCCGCACGACGACGCGATGAGAGAAGTTTTTGGATTTTCTTCGACGACTTTTGTCAAACATCTTATTCGTAAACGCCGCGCGCGAGGAGGATAACATTCTTCGCGATGACGGTAAAGTTATGTTCGACGACGTGCACCGGTTGCTGGTGGAAGGTGAAGTCGTCGGAGAAGAAGAACATCGTCGGAGAAGGAGCGACGAAGCGTTCGGTTGCATCGTTTTTCTCTCAGACGATGAGTTTTGGATATCGTGAGTGAAGAAAAATCTCTCTCGCGTATCACGTGTTACTTCTTCTTGAATTTTTTAAATGGTGATGATATTTGTATGGGAATAAAATATTGGTACACAACAGTCTCTTTCTTTCTCTCTCTTTCTCGCTGTTTATTGATAATAAGTTTATCGATTTTGTCTCTTTTCATGCTCTCTCCTTCTCTCTTCTTTGCCTCGCGTCGTTTGATGGTTTTTCCTCGCGGGCGCGCGCCTCTTTCGAGTGTTACGCTTTCGCGCGGGGCTCGCAACCACCGGCTGCGCGAGGCAAGTCTCTCTTTCTTTCTCTCTTGGTTATATATGTATATATAATGTAAAGCAACACATCTCAGTTCTTTCTCTCTGCTATTGATATTATTATTAGTAGTATATTATTGCGCGTTCACACTCACGCGGTTCTCCTTCTCAAACTGCTCCTCGATTTTTGCAAACTGTGTCTTTTCCAAATCCGCAAAGTACGGATGTTCCAACGCTTCCGTCGCGTGAATTCTCTTCGCCGGATCAAACTCCAACATCTGCTGCAACAAATCGATCCCGTTCTCATCCAACTGTGGAACGATTTTCGCCAAATCTTGCGGTTTCCACTGTGGAAATTCGTGCCAATCTCTCAGTTTGGTCACACCCGGCCATACCGTTTCGTTCGGCGTTCCCAACAACTTAAAAATATGCAATAACTGTTGCAACTCGGAATCACCCGGAAACAACGGTTGTTTCCTAGCCATTTCCGCAAAGATGCACCCGACGGACCAAATATCGACGGGAGTAGAATAGTGCGATCCTCCCAACAAAACTTCTGGCGCGCGATACCAAAGAGTCACAATCTCGTGCGTGTAACTCTTCACCGGCACCGAAAACGCTCTCCCTAAACCGAGATCCGCAATCTTCAACACGTTCTGCGCTTTATCCACCAACAAGTTCTGCGGTTTCAAATCTCTGTGCATCACGCCGTGCTTGTGCAAATGCGCGGTCCCCAATAAAAGTTGGTACATGAAGTTTTGCACCGTCGCCTTCGGAAGCGGGTGCGCCGGTCCGCGTCCCGTTTCATCCATAAAGTGCTTCAAATCTTGGTTCAAATATTCAAAAACTAAATACAGCATCGCTTTCCCGTCTTCCTCGACGTGTTCCACTTTCAACAGGCGAACGATGAACGCGGACTCGGAGAGCATTTGGAGCAAGGAAACTTCTCTCAGCGCCGTGGACGGGACGCCTTCTTCTTCCATCTGTTTCGAGCAGCGGCGTGCGAGAGAGAGAGAGAAGAGAGTGAGAAGAGAAATTTTCAAAAAATTGAGAGAGAGTTCCCCTCTCCCGAGGGTCTCTCGGAAGAGATTAAACGCGCGAATATAAAACACCGAAGAACGTCTCTTCCGAACGAGAGAAAAGAGAGAGGGAGAGAGAAGAAAGCGCGTCGTCCACGCGTGGCTCTGTTCGGACGCACGCGCTCTCTCTCTCTCCCGGAAACGTAAACGAAGCGGGAAACGGGGGACTCGATCTCGCCCCTCTTTTCCCTCTTTTCCCTCTCTCTCTTGGGGGAAGAACAAACAAAGAGAAAGCAAAAAAAAAAAACAAGAAGAAAAATCTAACCTCCAAACGCGTCTTCTTCAGCGCGACCAATCGCCCGGTCGCCCGTTCGCGAGCTTTGTACACCTTCCCGTACGTCCCTTGGCCGATCTTTTCGAGCTTTTCGTAGCACTCGTTGATCGTGGACGCGTAACCCATCTTTTTTTTATTCTTTTGTATTCGCGTCGTGTGTGCGCAAAATCAAAAATCTCTTTGGAGAAACAGGGGAAGAGTTTCGTTCCTTTTTTTCAAAAATTATTTAGGGTTTAGGAAAAATTTCTTGGCACCCTCTTTTGGTGGAAAACTCTCGACGAGAAAAAAGCATCAGAAAAAAAAAATTGGAAGTGTACTCATGACGAACGCAAACTTCCGAGCGGCGTTTAGAGCGAAAGTGGAGCGACAGCAGCACACAACGAACGCGCGGAGGAAGAACAGGAGCAGCGAATGTGGTGGGTTTTCCGCGGGACGACCGTCGAGCGGAAAGGGACGAGACGGGATGAAAAGCATCGATGAGGAGAAAAATTCTGACTCGCTTCTCGTCGCGAAAAGAGGAGCGAACGATGGAACAGAGAAGGCTTTGCCGGCTGGGTTTTTCGACGCCGCGAAGGAGGAGCAGGAAATGATGAAGACGGAGAGGAAGAGAGGAGGAGACTACAACGGCGTCGTGGATGTTCGAGGTGGTTTCGAGAGCGAAAAGAAGAAGCAGAAGACCGCGAGTGCGAGCGCGAATACCGTTGCTGCGGACGAGTTGAGTGGGCAAGAATACTTGAAGCAAAAAGAAGAGGAGGAGCGAATGAAGCGAGAGGAAGAAGAGGCGGCTGCGCACGCGAAGGAGTTAGCGGATGAGGTCATAGCGGATACCGTGGCTGGGTTTGATAAGGTGGACGCGTTGAGGGAGAAGGCGATGGAGATTATGAAGAAGAAGAAGAAGAACAACAACAACAACAACAGAGGAGACGACGATGCGAAGAAAGTGTCGGGGAAAGAGGAAGAGAAGGAGGAGAGCAGCGACGACGACGATTCGGACGACGACGACGACGATTTCGCGTGGAGAATGAAGAAAAAGGTAAAGAAGAAGGCGTGAGAATCGTTTCAATGCGGATAGTATTTATATTCTAGTAGCTTTTGTAGCGTAGACTTTAAAAGTAGAGAGAGATGACTCGCGGGCGAGCGCTCTTGCGTAATACATAAAATAATTCATAGAAGAAGTGCATCGTCGACATGTCAGGTTTCGATGTTTACGATCACATCACTTTCATTTCCACCAAACTCACTCTCGTCCTTCTCTTCGAGAGCTTGAAACGCCATCTCGTCCTCTTGGGAAAGTTCGACAAAGTTTGCATCGTTTCTCGCACTGCTCTCTTCGTCGAAACCTTCCTCCTCGGCGATTTTCTGCAACATCGCGTATAACTCCTTCTCCGATCGCGGACACTGTGGAATAATCGGTGGTTTCCTCCATTTGCGTTCACTCGCCAAGTTCCAATCGACGGAGCGAAACCAAGGATGGTTTTTGATTTCAATCGATCCGTGCGTCGAGCCGAGACGATTTGCACTTTCCACGGTTAAGAGTTTACGTATCAAGTCTCGGCTTTGTTTCGTAAATCCGAACGCGTTTTCAATTTCCTCTTCTTCTTCCTCTTCCTCTTCAACGTCGTTTAGCTTCCCATTATCGTCGTCTATTTTAATTTTTTTCTTCTTCATTCCGCTCGCTGTCGTCGTCGATGTTTCTTTTTTACCATTCTTCTTCTTCGTCTTCTTTGCCTTCTTCGGCTCTTTCGGCCCAAACGTAAACTCTCTCTTCAAAATTTTCTGATACGTCGCCCACGGGTCTTCGCTTTGAAACGGTGGCATACCTCTCACGAGTTCATACAACAAAACTCCGAGTGCCCACCAATCCACGGATTCGTCGTGACCTCCGTTTAAGATAACTTCTGGTGCCAAATAGTCCGGCGTCCCGCACAACGTGTACGCCTTTTCGTTTTCAATAAATCCAACCTTCTGGCGCATCTCTTCCTCTCTTCGATTCGTCGCGACACCACCACCACCACCACCACCTTCGTTCCTCTTGCTAATAATCTTTGGCCCTAACTGCTTCGCGAATCCGAAATCCGCCAGCTTCACGTACCCGTACCCATCCAACAAAACATTTTCCGGTTTCAAATCTCTGTACGCCACTCGACACGGCTTCGCGCACGTCTCGTGCAAGTACTCAAAGGCGAGTGCGATTTCAACGACGTAGAACCGCGCGATGTCATTCTTCAATCGTCGATAAATCCTCAACTGATTAAAAAGTTCTCCACCCGGAACGAATTCCATCACCAAATGAATTTCTTCCTTCGTTTGCGCGTACGAAAACAATCGCACGATGAACTTGCTCTCGGAACACCTCTCGAGTATTTTTTTCTCCTGAACGATGTGCGCGATCTGTTTCGTCTTCGCCACGTGCGCTTTAGATAATATTTTAATCGCGACGACTAACCCAGAATCGCGGTGTTTAGCTATCGGAACGATCCCGAACGATCCCGTGCCTATGATTGGACCGAGCTCGAAGTTTCGGATGGGCGTGCGCGGGTGTATGGAAACGTTGTTCGGGTTCGGGTCAAAAACAACTTTTGCCTTTTCTTCTTCTTCTTCTTCTTCTTCTTCTTCTTCATCCGTGCGACACGCAGGAGGAGTGCTCTTAAAACCACCGCCGCCATCGTCGGGCAAAACCACCGCCGCCGTCGCGCTCTTCTTCACCGAGCTGCACAATTTCTTAAACATCGACGATGATGATGTATGTATACGCGTGTGTGTGTGTGTGAGTTAATATTTAAGTTTTGATGTATTTTTGGACTTTTTTTTATTTTGATGTACAACTTTTGACCAAGAAGAACTCGTGTACGCTCTCGCTCTTTCGATCTTCTCGTGCGTGTTTGGTGCGAACTTTAATTAGTATTACTACTTGACCATCGTCTTGATCTTCGCGATTGCTTTCGCCGGGTTCAACCCTTTCGGGCACACCTTGGTGCAATTCATAATCGTGTGACACCTGTATAACTTGAACGCGTCGTTGACTTGAATCAACCTGTCTTTTTTCCTCGCGTCGCGCGAGTCGATGATCCATCGATACGCTTGCAATAACACCGCCGGGCCTAAATATTTGTCCGAGTTCCACCAATACGATGGACAGGACGTCGAACAGCACGCGCACAAGATGCACTCGTACAAACCGTCCAGTTTCTCGCGATCTTCTTTCGATTGTAAATTTTCTTTCCCGCTCGTCTTTGTCTCGTCTTCGTCGTCTCGAATCAACCACGGTTTGATCGATTTATACTGCGCGTAAAAATTACTCATGTCCACCACTAAATCTCGGACGACGAACATGTGCGGTAACGGCGCTACTTTCGTCGTCTCCGCGGCGGTTGATTTATCCACTTTCGATAGGCACGCTAGCGTGTTCACGCCGTTGATATTCATAGCGCACGATCCGCAGATGCCTTCCCGGCACGATCTGCGGAAACTCAACGAGTGGTCTTGTTCGTCTTTAATTTTTAAGAGCACGTCGAGCATCATCGGCCCGCAGTCGTTCAAGTCAACTTGGTACGATTGATAGTGCGGCTTGCTGTCTTTCGAGCCTTTCGGGGCTTCCGGAGACCACCGGTAGACGTCGAAATTCTTCAAGAGCGTCGTTGGCGAAGTCGTCGAGGAGGAGGACGGAGAAGACGCATTAGCAGCAGCGGCAGCGCTCGACGTAAATCGCGTCCTAAAGCTAACGAGAGGAGATTTCGACGCGGACGCGGACGCGGACGCGATCGCGCGTTCGATCGCTCTCTTTGCGACGCGGCTCCCCATTTTCCCGCGCGCGTCTCTCTTTATGAAAAACTAATGTAGTAACTTTTTTTTGTTCTTCTTTTGTGATTTGATGTGTTGTTGTTGTTGTTGTTGTGCAGCGTTTGTTGTTGCGTGAACGACACATCGCGCGCGAAAAAGAAACGCGCGACCTCAGTCAGCAGCAGCAGAAGCAGGCACGAGGATGATTATTTTTTTTTTTGGTGTGTGCGCACGGAGTTCGGGAAACCGTCATCCATCGGTCCATCCGACGGCTCAGATTCATTCAAGGGAAAAATAAGAGGAGAGAAAAAATTCTTCCTCTGCTTTGGACGATGGTATTTCTTCACATCTACCGCACAGCTTGCCTTTCCACACACACACACACACGCAGTAATCTTTTCAAAAGGTACGGTTACGAATTTTTTTGTTTCTGGCGAGGAAAACACGGCGGGACGAGTTTTTACCGTCGCACTCGCGCGTTTCGATTCGCGTCACGCTCCTCGTTCGAGGCGGCGATTCCGCGCGTCTTTGCTTTTTTTTTGTTCCCTTCGGCGGCTAAGGTGATTTTTTTGCCGCCACCCCTCGTCGCCGGGGGGGGGAACGCTGCGCGATTTTAGCGAGCGATGCGAAGGCGAATTTGAGCGAAGGACGCGAAAAGGTCATCGAGGCATTCTTTTAGGGCGCGAATTGCGCGTTGAATCGCTTTTGAGAAGATGTTTTCGTGCTCTTTTCGTTCGGTATCCGACGCGATGAATTTTTTGGCTGCGAACGCTTTTTCACCACAAATACGCAGCTCGCGACGGCCCACGTTTTATCTTGTAGAATTGTTCCATTTGCTTTCTGTTTGCTGACGCTTTGATGAACTCTTCTTTTCTCACGACAGACATATTTAATACACACACGAGTACTACACAATGGCTCCCGCGAAGTGCACCGTGCCGAAACCGTCCTCCGTTGTGACCGCGGAAATCGTGGCGTCTATTCAAAAGGATGCCACGAACAAGAAAGAGCCGGAAACGAGAGCCAACGCGGCGAAGAAAATCAGTGAGTTGGCCACGAAATCGGGCGCTCAAGAGGAACCGCTCATGATTGAATTGTTGGAAGTGGCTATTAACTTGGCCGGGGATAACAAGTCCAAAGACGTGAGAGAAGCGGCGGATCCGGCGGTGGATGCCATCTTGACGAAGTTGTCGCCGTTTGCCGTCAGAGCGTGCCAAAAGGCTATCTTTTCCGGTTTCGCGAGTCCGTTTTGGCAATCCAAGATGGCTGCGTTGAGAACTGTTGACTTTTTTGTCGCGGCTGCGCCGAAGTCGGTCGCCGCGGCGTTGCCGGAATTGGTCCCGGAGATTGCGCAAGTCATGGTTGACATGAGAGATGAAGTCAAGGAAAAGTCCGCCGACACGATGGCCAAGGCGGCGTCGACGATTGGTAACTTGGACATTGAGCCGTTCATTCCGACGTTGATTGAGTGCATCGTCAAGATTGACGAAGTGCCGGAGTGTGTGCACAAGCTCGCCGCGACGACTTTCGTTCAGCAAGTCGAGTCGCCGACCTTGTCCATTCTCGGTCCGCTTTTGATGAGAGGTTTGTCGCACTCGCAAATGACTGCGATCAAACGTAAATCCGCGGTTATCATCGACAACATGTGTAAGTTGGTCGAAGATCCGATGGATGCCAAGCCGTTCGTCCCGAAATTGTTGCCGTTGTTGAAGAGAGCGATGGACGAAGTTGCCGATCCGGAGTGCAGAACGGTTTGTACGAGAGCGTACAAGACGTTGTTGAACGCCGCTGGCGAAACCGCGGAATCCGCAGCCGCGGAATCCGAAGATGCCTCTGGTCACTACGACGAAGCCGTGGTGTCCAAGGAGTTGATTGCACTCATGGTTACCTCGACTGGCGCCTCGGAAGCGGACGTCACGAAGTTTGTCGAAGACCCGGCGGTTGCGCCGATCTTCAACCACATTTGCGCCTTGTCCGTCAACGCGCTCTTGCAAAAGAACTTTGACAAGGACACGTGGACCAAGTCTTGCGCGACGCCGTACATGAAGACTTTTTACGCCGACGCGGATGCTTTGACGGCGACTTTGGTCTCCAAGGCCGAAGAGTTGTACTTATCCACGAAGAAAGTCTTCACCGTTGAAGACGAAGAAGGCGAAGATTTGTGCAAGTGCGACTTTTCCTTGGCGTACGGTGCGCTCATTTTGCTCAACAACGCCACTTTGCACATGAAGAAGGGTAAGAGATACGGTTTGTGCGGCCCGAACGGCTGCGGTAAATCAACCCTCATGAAGGCCATCAACAACGGTCAAGTTGACGGTTTTCCGCCGCCGGAAGAGTTGAGAACGGTGTACGTCGAACACGACATCCAAGGCGATGTCGGGGACATGAACGTCGTTGACTTCATCTCCGCCAACGATGTCATCAAAGAACACGGAACCACCAGAGACGACGTCAAGAAGGTTTTGACGACTTTTCAATTTACGGATGCGATGCAAGAAGGCGCCGTCACCGCGTTGTCTGGTGGCTGGAAGATGAAACTCGCCTTAGCGAGAGCGATTTTGATGAAGGCGGACATTTTGCTTTTGGACGAACCGACCAACCACTTGGACGTCAAGAACGTCGCCTGGTTGGAAGAGTATTTGATCTCTCAAACTACTATTTCGTCCATGATTGTCTCGCACGATTCCGGTTTCTTGGACAGAGTGTGTACGCACATCATCCACTACGAAACGAGAAAGCTTGTTACGTACAAGGGTAACTTGACTGAATTCATCCGTCAGTGCCCGGCCGCGAAGAAGTACACCGAGTTGTCCAACGACGAGCTTAAGTTCATCTTCCCAGCTCCTGGTTTCTTGGAAGGCGTGAAGAACAAGGATAAAGCCATCGTCAAGGCGACCAACTGTTGGTTCAAGTACCCCAACACGGAGAGGCAAATCATTCAAGGCGCCTCGATCCAGCTTTCTTTGTCCTCCAGAGTTGCGTGCTTAGGTCCGAACGGTGCCGGTAAGTCCACGTTCATCAAGTTGCTCACTGGTGAAGCTGAACCGGATCAAGGTACGGTTTGGAGACACCCGAACATGCGTTACGCGTACGTGGCGCAGCACGCGTTCCACCATGTCGAACAGCACTTGGAGAAGACGCCGAACGAGTACATCAGATGGCGATTCCAAACTGGTGAAGATAAGGAAAACTTGACCAAGGTCACCATGCAATACACGGAAGAAGAAGAAAGGTTGATGAAGGAAAAGATCAACATCACCAAGGACGATGGTACGGTCATGAAGTTGGTTGTCGAAAAGATTATTGGTCGTCGTCAAAAGAAGAACAAGTACGAGTACGAAGTCAAGTGGGAGAACTTGTCCATGGACCAAACGACGTGGATGGAAAAGGAAAAGCTCGAAAAGCACGGTTTCTCCAAGTTGATTCAACGCGTCGACGAAAGAGAAGCCGCGCGTGCTGGCTTGTACGCGCGCCCGCTCACCACCGCCAACGTCGAAAAGCACTTGATCGACTTTGGTCTCGAGGCTGAATTCGGTACGCACAACAGAATTAAGGGTTTGTCTGGCGGCCAAAAGGTTAAGTTGGTTCTCGGTGCCGCCATGTGGCAGCAACCGCACATTGTCGTCATGGACGAACCGACCAACTATTTGGACAGAGATGCGTTAGGCGCCTTGGCGTGCGCGGTCAAGGAGTTTGGCGGCGGCGTTTTGCTCATCACGCACAACTGCGAATTCGCGGATGCGTTGAAGGAGGAAACTTGGGACGTTCCGGGTACCGGCGAAGTTATCATCACCGGTAACAGATGGGGTCAAGGTAAAAAGGGTAAGGGTGAGAAGACGGAATGGGATGGACCGGCAGAGGAAACTGTTGATGCGATGGGTAACACCGTCAAGGTCAAGGGCCCGAAGAAGAAGTTGTCTAGAAAGGATATCAAGGCCAAGGCCAAGTCTCGTGCGATCAAGTTGGCCGCCGGCCAAGATTTGACCACCGATTCCGACTGGGATTTGGACGTCTACATCGGAGAAGACCCGTCCAAGGCGAAGAAGGCTGGCAAGGAATAAATGCATATTGAACTTTGATGATTTTAGAGCATTTACATATGCGCCTTCCTAGCCGAGAGAGAAGGAAAGAATATTTCCGCTCTCTCAGAATAAACCACAACACGTTATTACATTTTGAAGAGACACAATATTATTACATAGACGAGTTAGTAACATGTTTTAATTTGCGAATTTGATTTTACATATTACGATTTATTATCAAACGTTTGCTTTTACATTCGTATCGACTTTCCGTCTCTCTCTCTCTTCTCTCTACTCTTCGTTCCCTTCCTTTCCTCTTTCTTTGTTTCCTTTTCAAATTTTCCTCAAAAAGCTTGCGCTACAACGACAAAGAAAAGGATGTTGTTCGCAGCGCAAGAAACGCCTCTGTTCGTTCTGAACGACGACGAGGCGGAGGCGGAGCGTGCGAACAACGAAAGACGAAGCGCGAAAGATGCGAGCACGATGCGCAATCACAACGCCGATGACAAAGAAGAAGAAGAAGAAGAAGAAGATCGAGAAGAACGACGGCGAGAAGAAAAACGGCCGAGTGATGATGAAAACGAAACGAGTTTCGGTGATATTGTTCGATTGCGAGACGGAAGTTTACTGTCGTGGCGAACGAGTGCGAAGAATGCCGTCGAAGTCGTCAAGTGGGAAGAGCATAGTTTCGGAAAACGAGGAGCGAGCGCCGACAGAGCGGTGAAGAACGCAAAGAAGATTGAAATCGCCTTTCCTGCGGTTGTTGGCGAAGTGTGCGCCAAAAGCGTCGTTTTGGCGCCGACGTCTTCTGGGAACGACGCCGGCGGCGCATTATTTCGCGTGATTGCGTGCAATCGAGCGGTACAAAATCACGGGAAAGTGTTGGAGGTTTTCGTGGCCGCCGTGGAAGAGTCTGCGGATGCATCGTCCTTACAGTTGAAAGGCGGAGCGGTTGCGAAGAAAACAGTGAAGCTGGAAACTGCAAGCGTCGGAGACTCGGTGACATGCGCGGGATTGGTGAGTAATGCGGGGGAGCAGTCGCCGATTTTGTGCGTCGGTGGTACGGACGGGCGAAAAGTCGTTTTCTTGGACGTTTTATCTGGCGAAGCGCTTTCAGAGATTGCAGTAGGGAGCCAATCGATTTCGGCTTCCTCGGCAGCTGCTATCGGCAGCTCGTTGTTGGGAAAGTTTGGGATTAGTCTCGGTGCGAAAGGCTTCGCGCCTCCAATAGTGTACGTATCATCCAGCTTGATCGAATTAGATGGGTCGATGGTGACAGTAATTGTCACAGGGGATGGGGCGGTGACGTGCGTGACTTCGCCGTCGGCAAATACGAGGGGTGCGTTTGGCTCAAACGCACAAGCGAACCGACGCGTTTTGTTTCGAATGATGTTACCGAAAGGAGCATTGAAAAATGACGCTTTGATTAGTTCGTCATCTCGCGAAAGTGATTCAAACTGGTTTGTTACTGGAGCGCGAGCGACAGCTGACGGCAATTTAGTGGTCTTTGGAAACGAAGATGTGGGCAGGGAACACATCACCGCGTACAAGTTTGTGAGCACGAACGAAATCCGACGCGTACTTACGTTTCCGATCACCAATAGCGCTGATAGCGTTCGAGACGTATATTTTGCCTCTGAAAGTGGCGAGATCTTTGTCCTCTTTTCAAGTAATTGTGTTTCGAAATGGTCCGAAGCGAATTCGCTAAGGGTCGTCGAAACTTTAGAATCTGATTTAGCAAAGTTTGAATCGTGGGCCATCAACGGCGTAGGCTCTGAAGCCGCATTAAACGCTTTGAGTATATCATTTTTCGGAGATTTAAATGATATTGGAGTCAATAAAAGCGAGATGCACACGTTTGCAAAGATTTTAGCCTCGGAGATTTCAGAGATTGGTTTAGATAGAGGAGTGAGCGCGGTTGGATTTCGTCGAGCTCTTGGTAGCAAGGACTTTGAAATCGATAGAAAATCGATTGTTGACGTTATAGCCGAAACTTTAGCTTCCTCCTCGGAAACAGTCGACGACCTTGTTCAGAATTGGAGAGAATTTGTAAAACGGTACGTCGCCGAATGGAAACTAGGTAACGTCGGTGTTGCTTTCTCCGTCGTAAAATCATCCACAAACGCGAAAAAAGAAGAACTGCTTTTTTTGAGAAAAAGTGGTATCAGCACACTCGCGACGAGTTCACCGAACGCTGCATTTTCTGAAGCGCACATGCGATTTCAAAACGAAGCGGTTGAAGATGCGACGTTGTTACTTTCTCGAGCGGCGGGGAATTCTATCGAACGCATGGCATCGTTGCTCGGCTGTAATTTCTGTGGTCTCGAGAATCGGGAAGCTATCGATTGGCTCGAACTCGCCACCTGTGAAGCGACAGGCGCTGGAGGTCTCTTTATGAGTGATAAGAATTTGAGTAAATCACACGACACGTTGTTTCGGGACCAAAGACGCTTACTCCAACGGCAAACGGTTTTGACGGTACGAAAAGTGTGGGAATCGCTGATCGTAAATGAGAAAGATTTGGCGGCATGCGCACAAAGTGTTGAGGCGGGTTTATCTCAAAGCGTTTACGACATTGCGTCTACATCTGTCTCCTCTTTCACGTCGGCGAAGACGTTGCGCATGCTAGCGCACAAAGCGTTTGGGCTCGCCATGTTACTCCGATTAGCCTCTAAAGGTCGCGCCTGCTCAGCGCCGAAGAAGGTTTCAAACGAAGCCTTTACATTGCTGCCGCGTGTTCTCTTAGTTTTCTCACTTTCTTCCGCACTTTCGTCCGTCTGCGCGTTGGATTCGGATACTGTTGCTATTCAAGCGTTTGCGAAACAAAGAGGCGATCCAGCGATGGTTGTTGTCGATCTTTTTCGTCGAGGTGAAATTGAAGCTTCAGAGAAGATTGCGTTGGCATTTTTAGGCAGCGCCATTCCGGGTGATTACGAGAAAAAAACAGAAGAGGATGAAAGTCTGTTGTGTTACGAAGGCGAACGACCGGCGTTGGCCTTTGCGCGCGCGCTGGCAATGTTGGCGAGAAGATCTTCACAGACGACTCACTCGGACGAAGAAGCTTCGAGATTGTTTTTTCAGGCGGCTTTGCGCTTGGAAAAAGTTGACGACAGCGAGAATGAGATCTTAGCAGAAACGGCGAGAAAGATTCGCACTTCAATACTTGGTGATGACGACAGCGGCGATATCGATGACGAGAAAGCGCAAGATACGCGCACATACGATGCGCTTGAACATCACGAAACGGTCGCTTTAGCTTTTGAACGCGTCTTTTCGTCGCGCCTTTCTCATGCCTCTTTGAAATTCACAATGGCAGCAATATCTGAAGCGGAGCTCATTACCGAATTTGAATCGCCAGAAGATGCGGCTAGGCTGATAGACGCTAAGGAAAGACTTTGGCACGCGTCTCTTCGACGCGCCTGCGACGAAAATGATTTCGTATCTGCGTTTGTTTCCACTCTTTTCCTCCACGATTCTCCGACAGCGGCGAGACATTCTAACTTTTCAGGTGTTCGCGCACTTGTCGCATCGGCATGCGACGCGATGGGCGTGAACTGTGGTGCAACTGCTGATATTGGTCGAGTGATCAAATCCTTGCCGTTTGGAGAGGCGATTTACGCCGCGAAAGAAACTCTCGAAAGAAAATCTCGAACGCACAAATTGACGCACCAGTTCCAAGACGACCAACACGAAGGGACGGCTACGATCGTTTCTCCGTCGGAGATTTTATATTCCATGCTCGTCGACCGATGGGAGTTAAAAGATGCCGCGTTAGTCGCTGCCCAAGACGCAGTGCGTTTCGGAGACGAAGCTCGACGAATAGTTTGTGAAGCCGCGAAAGAACCGCAAAACGGGCAACTTCGAAACGATGCCATCGCGTCAGTTCAACGTCATTTGCATGGTTTGGAAAAATCTCTAGCCGCGTTAACTGCGACGAGAAGCGAAGAGAGGTGTGGTGCAGACGGCGAAGTGTTCTTTGCGCCAACACACGATGATTTTGAAAAAGAAGCAGTCGAGGAGGACGAAATGCGCGTCGAGAAAGGGTCCTCGGAATCTTCTCAAGAAGAGATCGTATTTGATAAGCTTCGCATTAACAACGATGTCGAGGACAACAGCGACGATGAAGACGAACATTCACGGCGGGATCTACAATCGAACAACCGTGCGCCTCCACCGAAGCCGAAACGACACAAAAAGCTCCATCCTCCAACGGGAGACGATGAAATTGGAATTGGTTCTCCGCTCGCAGCAATGGCAAGAATGGTCGCGCTCACGAAAGCGCGTCTCATTCTTTTGAAAAACGATGCATATTTTGAAGAACTCGCGATTGATAAGCAGAAGTTTTCTAACATAGCGTCCTTATTTGATGAACGTGTTGTGAAAACTGTGTGCGAGAGCTTGTTAAAGCGTGGGTTCTTCGACGAATGCTCTGATTTAGTTTCTTTGTGGTTTTCAAACCACGAATTGAGAGACGTAGCGAGTGAAATATCATGCTGCGCTGGTGCCTTTGCGGCAGAAACGATTCGTCACTCGAGCGAGAGTCATCATTCGTCAAAGTTACCGATTGGTTTTCAATGCGTTAAAGTTTCGAGCTCGTTATCGAACAGTTCGAATACACTTGCCAGTGAGAACCCGTGGATGGCTTCGAGAAAAATCGTAGAAAAGTTTGAAAACGTAGAAACGAATGGGATGGTTGCCTATTCTGCGTGTTTAGGTGCTTTAAGTGTGAACCCAGACCTCGCATTACCATTGTTACTCACCGAAAATGTGCATTGCGATAAGCTCATCGCGTTGTATTTGAAAGCGAATCGTCCCGCGTGCGCGGCTCGGGTGGCTTTGAAAGAGTTGGAACTTTATTCGCGGGCGAGCGCGATGAAACGCGTCAAACATAACGCTGTTTGGCTTCCTATGGATGCTATTCGCGCGGTTCAAAGTGCGCTCGACGACGATGCGTTTTCGAAAAAAAGCAGAAACATAGCGGATGCTTTGAGAACTGCGATTGATTCGCATCGAAACCAAATGGAGAAGGATGCGAAAACGCTGGCTCAAGTGAACCAAATGTATTAATAAAAAGCCGACAACATTAATGTATTAAACAGACAAACTAAGTGGCAATCATAGTCAAATTACAAAAAGCTAAACGCATTCACGCGTATTTATACGGACGAGTCATTCTCTTAGTAACTCTTGGCAAATATGCAAACTTCTTTCGCCTGCTTCCCAGTCTGTATGCAGTTACCAACCGAGCTCGGTTGTTCAAACGGAAAGCATCGAATGGTCGCCCCGGTTTTCTCCTTGATAGCCTTCTCTTCTTCGTCCGAACCTTCCCACGCGCATCTCGCCCACTTACCGTCCTCGATCGCTTTTTCTAAATCCGCCATCGTCGCGCAATCGACGATGTTCTCGTCTCGAAACTTTCTCGCTTTCTCCAACATTGAATCTTGAATCTCATCCAAAGTCACCTTGACTTTCTCCACCAAAGACGCCTTCTCCGCGGAGACGCCAAACTCCTTACCTTCTTTACCTGGCAAGTCTCTTCTGGCAACGACGCACGCGTTCTTCTCAACGTCCCTGGGACCAATTTCGATGCGAATCGGCACGCCTTTCATCTCCCAAAAGTTAAACTTCCATCCGGGTGATTTCGTGTCGTCCGCATCAATCTTCACGCGAATGCCCGCCTCTTTCAAATTTTTGGTAATCGCATCGCATGACGCCATTACCGATTCCTTATCTTTATTTTTTTGCCAAATCGGCGTTACGATGACTTGTACCGGTGCTAATTTCGGCGGTAAAGTCAATCCCTTATCGTCGCCGTGTGTCATAATCACGCCACCCATCATTCGCGTACTCACGCCCCAAGAGCTTTGATACACATTCTTTGCTTTCCCATCGGTATCCAGAAACGTCGTCTCGAACGCTTTAGCAAAGTTATCGCCTAAATCGTGCGATGTTCCGGCTTGTAACGCCTTCTTATCGCCCATCATCGCCTCCATGGTATACGTCGCCTTTGCGCCCGCGAAACTTTCGATTCTGGATTTTTTTCCAACAATAACGGGCATCGCAAGCGTCTTCTCCGCGAATTCTGAATACACTTTAATCATTTCCATAGCCATCTCGTTCGCTTCTTCCGCAGTCGCGTGCGCGGTGTGCCCTTCTTGCCACAAGAATTCCAATGTTCGAATGAACGGCCTCGTTCGCATCTCCCATCGGTGCACGTTACACCACTGGTTCAATTTGATCGGTAAATCTCGATAGCTTTGAATCCACTGCGAAAGCATGTGATTCACGATAGTCTCCGACGTCGGTCTGACCACTAACGGTTCTTCTAACGTCTTTCCACCTCCTTGCGTGACTACGGCCAACTCTGGCGCGAATCCCTCGACGTGCGACGCCTCCTTCGTGATAAAGGAATACGGAATCAACTGTGGGAAATAACAATTCTCTACTCCTCGCATACCAAACTGTTCGTTCAAAATCGTCTGCGTCGTTTCCCACATGGCAAATCCGTACGGGCGAATAACCATCGTTCCTCTCGCCGGTCCGTAATCGGCCAGCTCACACTCGCGAATGACGTCAAGGTACCACTTGGAGAAGTCCTCCGAGCGCGGCGTCACTTGCGCTTCCGCTTCTTTCCCTCCTCCTCCTCCTTTACCGCTACCGCCGCCGTTGTTCTTGCTGCTATCATTATCTTTTTTCATTTTCGCTCCCCCGGCATCCGCGGATGCCGGATCTGCTTTCGCTTTCAGTTCCTTCAAAACAACCACGGCCGCTTTCACGTCCTCGTCCTGGTTCGTCTTCCCGGACGCTTTCAAAGCTTTAATCAAATCGCCTTGTTTTGCAATCGCTTCGGCCAAATCTTCCACGTCCGCGCTGCTCGAAGACGCCGCCGCCGCGCGCGCAACGAGCGATGAACTCGAAAACCCCGCGCAAAACCGTCCGCTTCTCCTCTTCGCGAACGAAAACGACGGCGCACCAAACCTATCGTTGACATCATCATTCGTTTTCCTCGCCAGCGAATTCGTCGCTTTTCCTCGCAAAGAATCAGCCCCCAAAACGCGCTGACGTCTCGCCGGCGAGGTTGTCGTCGTCGTTCGAGAAGAAGAAGAGCATCTCCCGACGAGCAGCAATCGTCGCATGTCGTTGTTGTTGTTGTTGTTGTTGTTGTTGCGACGCAGTAACACTCTCGAAGAAGAAGCGCAGAGCGTGGTAGCCGCAGACGTAGTCATTTATTCACCTTTTCCCTATCCGCTTCAAAAAAGTGACGAAGGGAGAAGTAAGTCATCTCTCACGAGAGAGAAATTTATCATTACCATAAATGGCTTGAAATTTGGGAAGACCACGGGACGCGAAGACGACAAATGGTACATCACGCGACGAAAAAGCGACTCTTTCGGCTCTGTTGGCATCATCCGAAAAAAAGCAAAAAAAAAGTTGTTTCGTGCGTTGAGATGTGTTCGTTGTTTTTAAATAAGATTTTTCGCTCGACGCTACTTTTTTCCCCAACGTCACGCCCGTCCCTTTATTGGGCCGCTGACACTCTTCCCTCCTCTTCTTCTGTTTTTAGAGAGAGAGAGAGAGAAGAGTTCCGTCTCTCTTTCGTCGCCGCCGCTCGGTGTATTATTCGCACGTATCGCTCGTGTGCTAATATTTATCCTGTGCGCTCTCTCTCTTTTTGAATAAAAAACGCGTGTAGTCGCGTGGTAGGGCAAAAAAAAAAGCATCTCATGTCGACGGTTTTGGCGTCGTCCACCGGCGCCGCCGCTTCTCCGCTTTTGCGCGCGAAGAAGAACGAGAGCGTCGCGTCGCGCGATGTTGTCCTCGCAACGGTCGCGCGCAAAGCGTCGTCGTCGTCGTCGTCGTCGTTTGTCGTCGTTTCGCCATTATCTTCGACTTTAAAAAGCGGAAGGAATATTGGCGGCGTTCCCCGTCAGCGACGTCGTGGTCGAGCAGTCGCGACGGCGGCTTTGACGCGGAAAGAAGGAGAAGATGAGAAGGACAACTCGCGCGGTGGTGCGGGTAACGACGAATTCTCGTGGATGCGAAAAGATGCGTTCACCGTGCAATCGCGCGCGATGGTTCCGCGACGACGTCGCGACCAAGGGAAGAGGCACGCTCGGAGAATATCCTCGTCTGCCACGCGCGAAACGGCCAACGCGAGCGGGTTAGCCGTGGGTGGCTTTGCAGCCGTTAAACCTTTACTTTCTAGATTATTGCCAATGAGCGCGATGTTTTATTGCATGGCGTTCGCGAATTCAATCTTGGATGCGTTGAAAGATACGCTGGTTGTGACTGCGTTTGGCGGCGCCGAGCAGATTCCGTATCTCACCGTGTACGCGGTGTTGCCGATGTCGTTGTTGTTCGTGTCTTTGTTTACGAAATTGAGCGAAAAATGGGGAAGAGAGAAACTCTTTTATGCCGCGATTGGGACGTTCATAAGCTTTTTTGTTCTGTTTACGATTGTTTTGTACCCAATGCGGTCGGTTTTGCACCCGGTGGACTTGTCCGTGCAGTTGTTAAAATGGCTGCCGAGCGGTTTGAGAGGTGGGATCGCGGTGTTTACGAATTGGACGTATTCGTTGTTTTATGTGTTTAGTGAACTCTGGGGTGACGTCGTTTTGTCGTTGCTGTTTTGGGGGCTGGCGAACGAGACGACGTCGTTGCACGACGCGGCAATTATATACCCGTTGCTCGGCATCGGGGCAAACGTCGCTCAGGCGAGTTCTGGTATTATGATGAAATGGGTCACCGGGAGTGGAAATTTTATCACGTGGGATGCCAAGCTCCGCTTTTTAATGACCATAGTCTTGACGTGCGGTGGGTTTGCGACTTTAATTCACGCATACATTTGCGACAAGCAAAGGCGACGGCTGTTAAAAGTCGAGAAGAAAAAGAAAGAAGAACCAGAAAAGAACGAAGAAGGAAAGAAAGTTTACGACGTCTATTTGGACGACGCGGACATCGACGAAGCGAACGAAGAGGACGAGTCGAACATGGAGGTTGCGGAAATTGTAATTCTTCCCATAGAAGATTTGCAAAAGAGTAAAGACGAAGATTCCATGGACGAGTCAGAATTTGTTCAGAGAGAACTTTCGCAACGGGTTGGAATGACGGAAAACCCGCCGCCGACGAAAGCGCAAATGGCAAAAAGAAACCGAACGAAAAAGAAAAGAGGGCTGTTTGATGCCTTGAAATTCGTCGCGAACTCCCCAGAGTTATCTTGCTTAGCCGTGATGGCGATTTCGCAAGGCATCTCTACGATTTTGTTCCAAGTCGCCTGGAAGACTCAATTGAGGATTTTACACCCCAACCCGACCGCGTACGCGCAGTTCATGGGCAACGTGCAAATGTACTCTGGATTTGTCACCGGAATATTTATGATCTCAGCGCCGTTTCTGTTCAGGAACATCGGATGGAAAGGAACTTTGTCGATTACACCCAAGTGCGTAATTATTCTCGGTTGGTTCTTCTTCGGTACCTCGATTTACGCGTCTCGACTTGGTATGTTGAATCAAACAAGTTTCTGGCTTCCGATTTTAGTCGTTGGCGGTGCTGCAATTTACATCGTCGAGCGTGCGGCGAAGTTTTCGCTGTTCAAACCCGCGGAAGAGATGGTGTATATCGCTTTAGACGACGAGGCAAAATCTAAAGGGAAAGCCGCCGTGGACGTTTTGGGTTCGCAGTTTGGCAAAACCGGCGGTAGTTTCATGCAACAAGGTTTACTATTTTGGTTCGGGAGCATTATTGCGGCACTACCAGTCATGGTTTTCTTACACTCGACCATTGCTTTGGTGTGGTTAGCGGCAGTATTTACACTCGCGGCGAGAAGAGAGCAACAGCTGGACGCGGAAGTCAAAGCCAGCGACTAGAGATTTTTAGAACGAGAAAGAGAGAGAGAGAGAAAATACAATTAGTTGAGAGAGCAAGTATATACTAGTAGGAGTAGTTGTAATTCTGAACAGAACGCATTTGAATATGAATGCATGCATAAGTCTAAATGCTTTTGATAAATGCGCTTACATTTTTACACTAAGGAGCCCGCAGCGCTAAAAAAATAGTCTCCCACGCTCGAGAAAGGGTGATACCGCGTCGTATCTAATACATACATCAACATCCACAGCGCGGATGGGCGAACTAAAAACCATTTGCGAAAGTCGACGTCATCAACAACATTCCGAGCTTTTAAACTCGCCCCGAACGTGGACCAATTTAACAACCAAATCAATCCAAACAACGAGTGTTCCCACATCGGCAACAGCCCTTCTCTCACGTTTGCTAAATCCCCGTTCTGAATGGCCAACGCCGTCGGTACTAACTGCAAACCGAACAAAAGAACGCCAAGCCAAACTAATAGAACTGATCTTTTATCATCTTCCGTAAATAAGAGGACGTAGATATACGTCAACGTGTGCCATACGAACGGTACAGCGCATCCGTACAAAGCAACCTCGTCCAACGGCGACAACGCGTCGCCTGAATTCAATCGACACAACTGCCACGTCATAACCAGCTGGAACGCAATCGAACGATACGATAGTTCTTGTTTTCTCCATCCTTTATTTTTTGTGAGTGGTATCCCACTCAACGCGCACACCGTGGCTAACAAAACCGATATCGAAGCCGCTGCGCTCCAATCCCCTACTGTCAATGTCGTTGCTTCACCCGACGTTTTAATACTTCCTAATATGGCGTCGTAATCATTCCTGCACCACTCGTACATGACGTCAAAACCTAAAACAGAATATAAACCTCCGCTCATTGAGTGCGCGTGATATCTATCCGCTCGCGTCCACATCCTCTTCGCTTTCGATTGGATGGAATCCTTCAACGAGAGCTCTTGGTTTTTATCCGTATCTTTTCTCGACGTGGATGTGGACGCTTCTTGGTTCGAGGACGCGCGGGGAAGTGCGGCGGCTGCAGCTATTCGACAACGCGAACGTTTCCTCGCGAAACTACTCTTGTCTTCCTCGTATCGACAGTGAGAATTTCGATTCGCATTCAACGTCAGAAGAGGGATGAAAGCGAGCTGTTGCGCGCTGGCTCGCATTTGTGTTTGTTTCTAAAGCTTCTGTGCGTGAGGAGGAAAAAGTGAAGACATTTCGCGAGAGCGCAAAGTGTTCATTCCTTTAAAGATTTGTTTTGTGATGGTAAATTGTGTACAATGTTTATCTCTCCCTGTCTCTTCTCACTTTGTGTTCTACGTATTATCAACTCCTCCTCTCTTCATTCTCTCCATTCTCTCCATTCTCTCGCGCTCGCGTCTCCGTCATAATCTCGATTTTAGCTGTTTCAACTCCATGGTCAACTTCTTAATGTATTGGTCCTTGATATCCGGCGCTCTTCGCGTGACAAAGTTGAACTGTCCAGACGCCAAATTCAACATGATTTCCTCGCTTCCACCTGGAATTGCGTACGCTTTGACTTCTCTGTATATGCGTTCTACGCGAACGCCTTTGCCGCCTCTCGTGTACCCGGCCCCGCCAAAGACTTGCATCGCGTTTGAGGCGCAAAACTCCGCCGTTCGCGACGACGCGAGTTTGAGCATGGCAATGTGCCCGCCCAATTTTACGTTTTGTTCCGATTTTTTCATTGTGTTCATCTGGAACGTGATGTTTTCTAACCACGCTTGCAGAGCTTCAACTTTTGTGGCCATCTCGCCGATTTTGTGCTGAATCGCCTGGTGTTCGATTAAAAACTTACCAAACGTTCGTCGCGATCGAGCAAACGACAGAGAATCCTCCACGCAAATTCTAGCCATTCGACACGCTTGGGCGGCTAACAACCATCTCTCGTGGTTAAAATTATACATGATTTGTTTAAAACCACCTCCGATTTGACCAATGATGTTCGATTTCGGCACTTTCACGTTATCGAATTCAATATACGTCGTCCCCGACGGCCAAACGCCCGTACAATCCATCTTCGTCGTCGTCACGCCGGGCATGGTCCTCTCCACCAAAATCATCGACAAACCCTTATGCGCGGAATTCTTATCCCCCGTCCTCACCGCTACGGTAAAGTAATCCGCGTATATCCCGTTCGTAATCCACTTCTTATTCCCGTCGACGATAAAGTACCCGTCGCCCGAGTCTTTCGCCGTGCACGCCAAATTCGACACGTCCGACCCAGCTCCCGGCTCCGTGATGCACAAACAAATAATCTTCGTCCCGTTTAAACACTCCCGAATGACTCGATCGCACTTCGCTTGGTCCATCGGCATCCCGAAATTAATCAAAGGCGGTAAACCGATCCCTAACCCACCCATGAGCGCCCACGCGATGCCGCCCCCGCACCTCGTCCCTTCGTCCACGTTAATCAACTCGTGAAAGTAATCGTAATTCGCCGGTGCCGGCGCGTCCGTGTATTTCGACGGCCACGGCGCGCCAACCACTCCGGCTAATATCCCGTACTCCGCGGATTTTCGGTACATCAGCTGAATGTACTCCTTACACTTCGCGTGGTTGTTCAACACCGCTTGCTTGTCCCAATCGTCCACGATGGGTTCAACCTCCTTCTCAAAAAATTGACGGATTTTCGCGCGCCATTGCAAGTGCGATTGATTGTAATACGGCGAGTGCAAGTTTTGGTCTGCATCGACGCAAATATAATCGCGCCGCGGGGGAGGTAAAGAGAGAACAAAAAAGCCATCCGGTCAGCGCTCGCAACGGGGTTGGGAAACAAAAGAACGCGCGCGTTAAATCCGAGTCAGAAAAAAAAGCGGCACTTTTCACACTCGTAACGGCAATTCGATTCGCATTCAGAGAGAGAGAGAGGAAAAGCGAAAGCACGCACACCAAGACGGTTCCGCGAGCGGTACCTCCGACCCGAACGGTTCGTATCGCACCAGCGGCGACGGTTGACTCATCGCTAATGCGAAAAGAGCAAGAGCACTACGAGCGCTCACAAATAATAACGACCTTTTAATGAGATGCCTTTGTTTTGGTCAGGGTTTAAAACCCTAAACGTCAAAAACACACAAAAAAAAAGAAGCCCTGCGTTCGCGGCATACTCTTCAGAGAGATTTCCAAAACACACGCTCGCGTTAATAATACTAAAATGTCGTCATCATCGAACCACTACATCCAAGCGGAAACGTCCACGCGCATCGACGCGTGCTTCGGCGGCGTCGTCGTTCAGAGCCCCGGGAACAAGTTTCAGTATTTTCAGGACAGGAATAAACGGTGGCCGTTTACGTGTTCGGAGAAAGGATGTGCGTTTTGTGTGTTTTTTTCTTCTCGTCGTCGTCTCTCTTTCAAAGTCGCCAATTTTTTCTCTCTCTTTTTATTTTTTCGTAAACGCTAACCGCGCGCGGTGTGTGAAAGTGTTCGCCGTTTTTGCGCGCGCGGTTGGTGCGTCGTCGACGTCTTCGCGCGAGGACGATTTGGTCGGTGGTGTTTCGCGTTTTCTCTTCGTCATGGTTTCGAAGCGCGCGCGAGAATTTTTTGTTTTTGTTTTTTTTTTCGATCGTTTGTGTGCTAACAACAACAACAACGACAGCAGCAGCAGCAGCAACGGTCTTACTTTTCTTCTCCTCGCGACTGACTTGACTGACTGATTTTTTTCCCTCCGTCGATGATGATGATGAAACGACAGACGCGTTGCTGACGAAACTGATGACATCGGTTACGCCGGTGCTGAAATCTATTCGACAAGAAATCACGGATTCTGGGAAGAACATCGACGAGACGCTGGAGAAAGGGCGCGAGATTTACGCGAGGAAACCCGCCATCAAGAACGAAGACGTCACGTGGTCGCAAGAGGAATACGCCGATTTGGGGTTGATTTTTGAGTACTGTCGGTATAAATCTATTCAGAGGTTAACCGAGGCGTGGTCGACGTTTGAGAAGGCGAAGAAGAAGCGCTTGTTTGAGTTTGTGGATCGAAAGATACAGCGGATCGACGAGAAAAGAGAGAAACCGAGGGAGACGAACGAGTACGACGCGGACGCCGTGGTGGAGGCGGCCAAGGAAGATGGAGAGGAAGAGGAGAATGTTTTCTTACGCGTGGCCTCGTTAGGCGGTGGTCCTGGATTTGAACTCTTGGCGTTTAAGTGGTTCGTCGAGTACGCTTTTCGAACGAGCTACGACGCGAAGAAACACGGCGCCGTAGAGTTGATCAGCTTGGACATCGCCGAGAGCTGGGAAAAGATCTGCAACCAGTTACAACCGATGAAGTTTTCCGCGTTCGATTTGGTCAAAGACGGCGGCGCGTTATTGGAAGAAAAGTGTGGCGGTCCCGTGGATGTCTTGTTGCTCTCTTACGTCGCTAAAATGTACTGCTGCAACGACGAGTGTTACGAGTGGGTCTCCAAGAAAATTAACGACCGACAAGTTTCGGTCGCTTTCGTCATCTCCAGAGATGAGAAAATGGAAGAGTTTGTCCGCGGTTTCGAAAAGAAAGGCGTTCTGGTGACACCATTGATGGACCAAACGTTGGGTAAAGACCACCGTTTGTTGGCTTTGACGCGACGATTGGACGAAGACGTCGCCGAAGCCATCGAAAAGCTCGAATTAGAAGACAATAGAAGAAAAAGTTTAGACAGAAAAGTAGTCGCCGAGGAAGACGACGGGTGGACCGAAGTGCACAAAGAGAAGGAAATTCCGCCAACTTTCCCGAACGTTCCGTACGTGGAACACCGCAAAGCGAAAGTGGACAAGTACCAAAACAAAAAAGCCTCCAACTACCATCACCACGACAGGAACAACGGCAACAACCCGAAGAGCGAATCGTATTCGAATTTTTCGAGAAACGCACACGGGAAGGAAGTACACTCGAGAGGTGGCCGCGGTGAAGGCGGCGGTGCGAGAGGCAGCCGCTGGTGATCTTTTTTACATTGTTTTTGTAACAACAGGTATTAAAAAACTCTATATTACGTTATTATACAATCCCTCTTACAATATACGTACGCGCGGGCGGCAATATTCATTCAGTCTCTTCGCGCCATCCAGTCCTCCTCGTCTCCGAAATAATATCCATCCTCCGCGATCTCCTGCTCCGTCAACGGTAAAATGAACTCTGGATCTTTCGAGTTGTACACCTTTTTCAAATCTTTCGGCACGTCTTGCAACGTCTTCGCGAAAGTATCTTGCATGAACTTATCGAACAACATCTGTTCGCCCTTGGTCGGGTTCTCCGGCAACACCGGCACGTCTTCAATCTGTCCAATGTAATACTTCTCCTTGACAATTTCCGGTTGATCTTTCCTCGCCACCGCAATCCACACCCCACCTTTACTATCAACCACCATCCCATCTTTCCCGTTGTACGTGATTATTCCGTCGTCCTTGGAAACCTTGAACAAATTCCCTTCCTTGGTCTTGTACGCGACGATATCGCCCGGGTTATCGCGGTTGTACAGTTGCATCGCTAAGTTCGATCGGCCTTTATCGATGTACTGAGGATTCATCACAGAAACCAAAGCGGCGATGGCAAACGCTCCGTACGGGTTCAGCACGTACTTCTTCAACACGTTCTGCCATCTCGGCGGAACTCCTCTCGGACCGTTGAAGTCGTCGTCGTCCTCGTCGTACCCTCCTCTTCTTCTCCCTCGTTGTTGGTCAAAGTACTCGTCCTCGTCCGCCCAAGCGGTATTATTCCTCGCGGGTGCCAACAGTGGCCTCGCCTCTCGGCGCGCGTCTCTCTGGTTTCTCTGTCGTCTCTGTATGTTATCGAGCGCGTTTTCGTCCGTCTCGCGCTCGTACGCCGCTCGTGGTGGTGCCGTTCGTTGTCGTTGTCGTCGTCCACGTCGCTCCAACTGCCACTTTTGGCGGCGAATCGTCGACGACATCGTCGTCGTCGTCGTCGTCGTCGTCTTCGTCGCGCGAGGAGGAGGAAGAGGAAGAGCAGATGATATCATCCTCGAAGACGAGGTGGTGAAACGTCTCGCGCGAGGAACGGTGGAGAACGACGTTGAACTTGCGCGCATGGATGTGTGCGTTATAAAGTATAGAGTTTGGGGAAAAGTTTCGTGGGGCAAAAGAAACGTGTTGAAGTGAAGGTGTTGTTAAATAATATACGCGCGCCGAGCGCGAACGCACGCGTCCTGTAATATTTCATCACAAACGCTAACAGGCTCGATATTATTTCCCGACGTTTTCAATCTGCTGATTCAACTCGTTGATTTCCCTCGTCTTCTCTTCGATTTTAGCTCGGTATTCCTCGATGCTTCTCTGCGCGTTCAAAAACGCCTGCTGGACTAAACCAGAGTTGGATTGCTCCATGTGCGGGAAGCACTCGACGCCAAAGTTTTGCATGATTTGTTTGATTTGTTGCTCGAAGTACAACACTTCGGCTTGGAGTTTTGTTCTCTGTTTTCGCGCGCGCGCGTTTTTTTTCGCGAGCAGATGTGGGTGGTGAAGGAGAGAGAGAGAGAAGAGAGAGCGAGAGGCGCGTCAGCGTTTACGAAGAAGATTGGTGTCGGAGATTTGTTCCCGGGGAAAGAGAGACGACGAAGAAGACAAAGAAGAACGCACGATGGAGACGAGTTTCGTCGTCTCGGCGGCGTTTTGGGCGCCAGTCGCGACGGAATCCCAGAACGACATGGCGTTCTTCGTTGCGATTAACGTTGAGACGGAAATGGTGGCTTTTGCGCGGGTGTGGTCTGACTTTGCGCGTCGGAACAATGAGGAGGGGAGGCCGAGGGGACGCGGGGGGGCCACTTGAGGTTGCCTTTTTCCACAAGAAAAAAAGAAGATAAAAAAGGAAAGCGCGCGCGACGTGGTTAGATGTACACGCACATATCACTGAATGCAACAGTTTTCGCTCGTTTTAGAGCCGCTACCGCTACTCGCACTTCTCTTGGACGAAGACGAGGACGAGACTTTCATCTTTCTCACGGGTCGTAAATACGCGCTGCGTCGCTCTTCTCCGCGGCGGGACGCGTTTTCGTCGGTGGCGTACATCGGGTCTTCGGCTAAGCGACCGCGAGCGGCGGCGGCGGCGGCGGCGGCGCGTTCTTCCTCTTCTTGTAGACGCATGGCGTAAGCTAAATCGGCGTCCGCACTGTTTTCGTACGTTTGCGCCGGAGGAACGAACTGCGCGTGGACGTGGTGCGCGTCTGGAGCCGCCGGAGCCTCGAACCGAGCGCCTGGGTTTAATTCCGAGTGAAGCTTTCGTGCAATTTCGAAATCGTCGTCCGAGGAAATCGTCGTGGCTGTTGGAGTCCCGCCGAGGGCTTTCGCCGGCGAGGCTGGGAAGGAGGTGCCGTGCCTCGGCGAAAACGCCGAGAGGCCGCTCCCGCTCGTCGCCGTGCCTGGTTGCGAAGAAGAGATAGAAGTGCGTCCTCCTTTCGTTTTCACCGCAGCTGGTGGATTTTTTTCTAAATCGAAATAGTCCTCGTCGGTACCATCGAACGGTTTGAAATCGGCGTTTAAGAAAACTTGTTCGCGTTCCCTCGCGCGTTGCTCTCTCATCAACCGCGCCAACTGTTCGTCGTCGGTTTCTTCGGCGTAATCTATATCGCCGTCGTCGATCGCGCCGTCGTCGTAGACGATTTCCCAAACGATAGACGGTTCGTCGATGAACCCTTCGTCGGTAACCAGAGAGAGCAAATACTGATTGTCTCTTTTAAAGATGACCGAGAAGTGGTTGTTTCGAAAAAACACGCCCAACTCGTTGTTCCGCATGTTGCTAAACACAGATTTCAACCCTTCCTCGGTGCACTGCGTGGAGGTGGCCTCTAAAAATTCTTCGATGGCGGTGCGCTCCATGACAACTTTGTCGAAATTGCTCGATGTTTGTTTCTGCAAACGCACTCTTTCGTCCTCTGCTTCTTCTTCTGTTTCGCTAATCCCCGCTAAACTCTTTTCGCTATTGCTATTCCTATTATCGCCGCTCTTGCCCTTATTCTCGCTAAAACTATTCTGATTACTGCTACCGCTTTGCTGCGCGCCGGTTGATCTCGGCGTCGTCACGTTGCTTCCACCCTCCATCTTTTCCGCCAACTCGTCCAACTGTTTGTTCAACTCCTCGGTCGTCGGCGAATCCTCGGTGCGAAGCACGTTTTCTTTCGCGTCTAAATTCAACTCCTCCTCGATTTTCTTCTTCTCTTCCTCGATCATCTCTTGTTCGCGTTCCAACTCTCTCAGCGCAATCAACCGTTCCACGAGTTGATTATAACTCAACCTACTGATCACGTGCCCGGTCGCGACGTCAAACCTCGCGTCCACCACCCACCCGTGGTACAAACTCACGTCCAAAGCGTCAAACACGCACAAGTTCGCCGTGTACTCAAACGCTTCGGAATCGATAAACTGCACGTTCACGTCTAACCCGTTCACTAAACTTGGCAACACCGACAACGCCGTCTCGATGTTCTTCTCGTTGTTCTCGTACATCCGTTCTCGCGCGTTCTCGCCCATCCGAAACCCTTTGTACGCCTCGCCCGTCTTTTCGGAAACGTTCGAGTCTAAGATTCTCGTTGCCAAAGTCGCGATGACTTCGTGCGAGGAATAGAGTTGCGGAGACGACGACGCGGACGCAGACGGCTCTCCCCCCGCGTTCCTCCCGATTTGAATCGAGTTTCTGAGCAGCAAAACGTTCGCCAAAGCGAGCAAAGGGCACGGGCCGTTCTCGTTTTGCGTGCACACGTCCACGTTTCTTCCGAGAAATTGAATTCGTTTCGTTCGGTAAAAGTACTCTCGGTCGTCCGCGCGCGACATAGCTTTCCTTGTTTCTCTCTGTTTCTCTCTCTCTCTCTCTCTCTCTCTCTCGCTTCAACGCACGCGCACTGCGTGCCTTTTCTCCCCTCTCTGCGTTCTTCTTCTTCTTCTTCTTCTTCGTTACTCGGACCTTTCTCTGGGGGTCTGTTTGTATGTACTAACGAAAAAAATACGAGAGACGCTTATTAGTAGTAAACGCTCTTCCTCTTCTCTCGCTTTTCGATCTCACTCGTTTTGTCCCTCCTCCTCGTTTTACATTTATAAAAGCGAGATCTCTCTCTCTTTCTTCTGTTTGCGGGGGGGGGATCTCTCGTCTAAAATAAAGGCACATCTCATCAAAAAACACGCACCAAAAACTTTTTTTTTCTCCCACTTTTTCCCCAAAAACTTGTTTTGGAAACACGTACATGAGCGCGACGTTCTCTGCCGTTGGCGTCGCGCGTGCTTCAACCGTTTCTGCTGTTTCGTCGTCGTCGTCGCGGTGTTGTTGTTGTTCTTCTTTACGCGCGCGCGCGTCTTCGAGTTCAAACGGTAGCAGCAGCGGCAGCAGCAGCGCTTCTTCGTCTTCGCGATACGGAAGAAAAGAATTCGCCTCGACGTCGTCGCGGGGGAAAACGAGGAGCGTATCTTTTCGAAGAAGAAGCGAAGGAGGACGACGACGACTCTCGGTCGTGGCGGAACCGTCGCGGCAGACCAGAGACGAAGACGAAGAAAATACGACGGAAGAAGAAGAAGAAGAAGAACAAGAAGAGAGGCAACGACGCGACGCGGCGATGATCGCCATCGTGACCACCTCTGCTTGCCCGCATTGCAAACGAGCGAAATCCGCTTTAGATAAACTTTCGCTGGAGTATTTCGACGTGAACGTGGACGGGTTTGAACGCGAGGAAATCGGGGAACGGATTCTAGAGCTGTCGAAATCGGTGTCGAAGATGCGAACGGTGCCGCAGGTGTACGTGAACGGGGAAATACTCGGCGGGGCGGACGAGTTGATCGCGGCTATCGAAGATGGGAGTTTGCTGGAGAAGATTGCGGATGGTGGTGGGGAAAAAGAGAGGAAGGAAAGCGCGCTGCCGGAGATCATCATGCGCGAGTTGTTGAAGGAGAAGATGTGTAAAGAGAACGCACTGGGAGTGGAGGAGTGTGAGATTGATACCACCGCATCGAATAGCGGCGTCGGCGGCGGCGTTGTTGTGGAGGAAGAAAGAGAAGAAAAAGTAGAAGGAAAAACGACAGGGGACATACGGTTCGCCGACGAGATTCCGTACGAAGGATTGGTGCACATCGTCAACATGGCGAGGAAAAATCCAGAGACGGAAGGTGGGTTGAAACTAGTAGAGACGAAGAGAAAGACGATAATTCCGTTTTGTCCGCAAAGGTATCCGAAAACGTTTAGCGCGGAGCGGTTTATTCAGTGGTTGTTGGCTAAAGATATTTGCGCCGATCGACAAGCGGCTTTAGAAGTTGGCGAGATGATGGTGCAAGAAGAGTTGATGCACTCGATCGACAGAACAGACGCGTTTGTCACCTCCTCGAATATCGATTTCGACAAATTTGGCGTAAACGGATACCAAAAAGGCGTATTTCGGTTTCAAAAAGACGAAGTCGAAGTTGGCGTGGCTGGATTGAATAGCGAGTTCATCTTTCGCGGAGCGGCGAGAGACGCCACCACGGTGGCAAACGATCTCCGTAAACGCATATTGGAATTGTACGGCTCGTTTTTAAACGCAGACGGAACGTACGTAGACTACGAAGGCATGAAAGAGAGCGAAAAGTTTGAAGAGTACAAAGCCGTCGCGGCGGAGTTGCAAAGATGCGATCCGCGCCTGTTAGACCGAGACGATCGAATGGCGTTTTTCATCAACGTGTACAACGCGCTAATCGTGCACGCGACCATCGTCAAAGGCGTACCGGACGATACTTTCAAACGATTGAAGTTCTTCGACCAGGCGAAGTATGATATCGGTGGGTTACAGTACTCCGCGAACGACATCGAGCACGGCGTGTTGCGTTCGAATCGACCTTCGCCGGCGGCGATTGGCGTGTTGTTGGGCAAACCAGAACTCTCGAGAGGGCCGTTTAAAAATGGCGACGCGAGACGCGAATGTTGCATAACGCCTATGGATCCGAGAATCCACTTCGCGTTAGTGTGCGGAGCGAAATCATGTCCACCCATTCGAGTCTTCAAAGGCGAAAAAATCGATGAACAGTTGGAAGATGCCGCGTTTGCGTTCATCGAAGGCGACGTCGAAATTGATTATCGATGTTCTTTGCTCATCAACCGTGCAACTGGGAAGAAAAAGGACGAGGAGAGACCTTGCATTGTGGATGAGATCAGAGCGTCGAAGATTATCGCCGAGTGGTATAAATCCGATTTCGGTAAGTCTAACTTTGAAAGACTTCAATTCATCTCCAGGTATCTGAAGGAGGACGAATCCAAGGAGGCGTTGATGTACATCCTCTCGCGAACGCTGGGTAATAACGGCAACGGCGAGAAAACGCTTCCAGTTTTAAAAGCAAAACCATACGATTGGACTTCGAACGGAGTGAAAAGTGAAACTGCGACGCCGTCCGGTCCAGACTTTAACGCCGTGAAAAAAGTGTACGATAAAAAGGAACGGCGCGAAGGTTCGGTCGATCTAGGCAAAAGATAACGATTGTTTGAAAGAGAGAGCGATATCGAAAGCAAACAACAAAATCACCTTAGCGACTTATTATTATTTAAAATGTTCATCAAAGCTGCTACACTACTGCAAATGCATGCTAATATATATCTATGTCTAAGCGTGTACTATATATCTTATTTTTTAATGTTGGCGTATCCGCCTCCCATCGCTCTCCTCTTTATTGGCGACACCTTTTTCATTTCAATCGGCTGCGTCTGTCTTCGTTTCTGCGACGCCGCGTCGTCCTTCCTCACGCCCTCAGTAGAAACCGAGCCCTTTCGAACAATTTCTCTCAACTCTTCCACCTCTTTCATCGCTCTTTGCGCAAACTTCGACAGCCCTACGCTACCTCCCTCGTTTTCGTTTACTAAACCAACAAAGTAATCAGCGTCACCTATCTGCGCTTTCGGCGGGAGCTTCAGCGCGAACGGTTTCGAATGCCCCTTTATCACGCACTCAATCTCGAACCATACGTCACAGGATGTGCCCTTAATGTGTTGAACTATCGAGTCATTATTCCATTTTTCGAACAGCTCCCTCCTGTTCGGAATTTTCACATTGTGATCCACCCGAAACTCGCACTCTCTCTTTCGCACGCCCTCTCGAATCGATTCCAGCACGTCTTCCCCAGTCGCGCCACTCAGTCCCTTCCTTTCGATTTCCTCCAAAACGCACCACATCGGGAACTTTATCTCTATCCAAGCGACGTTATCTATCGGTCGAATCCAGCATCCAGGTTTTTTACCATCGAAGTAGTTCTTATCTCCTTTATCAATCGTCGTTTCGCTGAAAACGGAGTCGACGCGCACTTTGAAAATACCATCGTCGTCGCATTTCGCATCCGGGTGAAACTCGACGCTCGCGGCGACGCGAACGTTCTCCGCGTAGTTTTCGTCCGCGTAGTGCGTTGAAGATGTGCTCAGTTGTGGACCGGTCGTCGAGACCGTCGCGTAGGATTGGCCGAGGAAAACGATTCCTCCGTCGTTGTCGTTGGCGGCGACCGCGTTGGAAGGCGTCGTCGACATAAATATATCTCGTCGTAACGAGATTTTTCGTCAAAAAATATGACGGAACCCCCGAAGAACAACAAGAACGCGTCGTCGTCGTCGTCTTTCAACGTCGGCGGGTTCAAAGACCCCAGGCCGAGAAAAAACGCGCACTTATTCAAAAAAGCGAGGTAATTTGCGTTTCGATTCTTTCGTCGGAGGTTCTTTTATTCGTTCGCGTCGCGTCGCGAAAGAGAGAAAGGGCGGCTTACGTTTACCTTCTTTTTTTTTTTATTCTTTCCGCGTTGTTGTTGTTGTTGTTGTTGTTTTTTACGCGGGGCTGGTGTTTTACTGACTCTGCGTTTTCGCGCACGGACGCGACATTCTCTTTGCGTCGAACAGGATCGAAGAGGACGAGATGGACGATTTGGACGACGAGTTTAAGCTCGAAAGCGACGACGAGGAAGAGGAAGAGGAAAAGGCGATGGCGTCCGAGGGAGAAGAAGAAGAAGAGCTGAAGGAAGTTGAGGAGGCGAAGCAGGAGGACGAAGGTGAAAAAATTCAAGAGGACGAGAAAGTGGAAGAGAAGGCGAACGAGACGGAAGGCGAAGTCGCGCGACAGCAGAATATTGAAAAAGAAGTAGAAGTAGAAGATGTTGTCGCGAACGCCTCCGCTCGCGCGGAATCGATACAGCCTCAAAAATTACAGATTGCGCTCACGAAGATTGCTCGCGGAGAAGTAGAGTGCACAAACGCCGCCGCCGAAAGGAAAGTTCTACCGTCGACGCCCGGAAACACACCGGTGGAGATGGCGGTAGAATATGCGGCGAAAGATCACGACGCGCTGATTAAAAAGCAAACGAAAACGTCGTCGAATTTACTTTTGAAGCAACGCTCAATGTTACCTCCGACGATAACTTTGCCGTCGAGGAAGAAGCACCGAGGCGAAGGAGGTAAGGAAAATACGCCGTCGACGAAACCGAGACCTGCAGAGGATCTTCCAACCACGAACACTCACGCGATCGTATCAACAACATCGAAGAAAGGAAACATCGACACGCCACAAACAACGCCTCCGAAAGTTCAACTCGTCGAAACAAACGCAAACGAAGATTGTTTGGAAGAAGATAAGCGGTACGCGGCAGCCGCTATCGAGCTCACCAGTCGATTGGAAAAGTTACTCGACGAAGCTAAAGATCTGACCAATCGAAGCACGAACACGGCGTTGCACTTGACCGTGACGTCGTGTGAATTTCATTTCGCCGTAAATCCGGCAAAAATGAAGCAGATTCAGCAGTATACGAAACAGGCGGAGGAGATACTCGCGCGAGAGGAGTTGCGTAAACAGAGAGTGAGCGCGACAACGGCGAAAGAGTAAACGCGGATGGTAACGTACACTAGAAGAAAAGATATACACGGAAAATACACTCCAAATCTACTACTTAATATTATACCAACTCGAATCAAAACGCGTTATTATTGCTACTGCTGCTATATGCTAGAAAAGTTGCTATCTATCTCGAAGTAAACGCCGATGCCGTCGCAAAACCAGGTATGAGTATCGCGTACGCTTCCTCGTCCTCTTCGGCGCTGATTTTGGATGTGCGCAGGTTAGATGTTCGACCTTCGCGATTACGCGCGTTCGCAAAGAAATCTCCAACCTTTACGTCGCTTAGTTTTCGCCCATCGCCGTAGTTTGACCAATCCACTTGAACCGTGCTCATCAAATATTGCCTAACTTGCGGCGACTGCGCTCTTTGGAAAACTTCTCTCAGCGTGATATCCTCCGCGTTGTCGCTCTTCAAATACTCGTACAGAAACCTCGTGAACCGATCGGAAACGGCCAAACCGATATCACTTCTCGTTCCGTGCGCGTAACTATTCTCATCTTTCATCGAAGAAGCGACTGCGATTATATTCCTCAACCCATTAAACCTTTTGAACATCGTCCCCGCTTGACACGTGTCCACGACGAATAGCAACTCGTTGTAGCGTTTCATCTCGCGCATCTTCGCGAACGCGTTTTGCAAATCCATCGAGGTGATCTCTTTTTGGTCTTGGAACTTTAAAAACTCGTCGCCTCCGTGACCGGTGAGATAGAACAAAACGTTGGAGTTCTCATCTGTCCTCAACCGTTTCGAATTGGGTAGATTGAGCAATAAACCATTATCTCTCTCCGCTTCGGTTTCGTCTCCGCCGCCACCTCCGCTAAAATAGTGCGCGTCTAATAACACCCTCAAAACATTCGCTGGCGTCACCTCATCCCCTCTGTAGTCAACCTCAATATCCTCCGTGTACACGTTGTTCTCGTACCCGCTATCGTCCGTGAACACTTCCCCCGCGCGAACGTTTCTGCTGTTGCACGCGTAGTCGTCCGCCACCATCAAAATAATATTTTCATCTGGAATACCTAATCGTTTAATCGTTTTGTAAATAGCCAACGTATTCGCGGCGTGCCGGTAATTGAACCAAAACCGGCTGGCGTCGACCAAAATCGCGTGATTGTTGCTATGCGTCGTCGTTGTTGTTGTAGTTCTTGTTCTTGTCTTCGTCGTCGTCGCGGCCGCGCAAAAACCGCCGAGAAGAAGAAGAAGAAGAAGAAGAAGAAATGCGCAAACAGTTACTTTTCCCCAAAGGTTGAAAAGTTTCCCCATTTCCAAAGCGGCCCCCTTCTCAACCTCTCGTCGTTTGTGCGTCTGCGCGTTGTTATGTTGTGTACGTGTGCGTGTTCGTAAAGACTCAAACACTCTCCACGACGCGTTCACCCATCTGACGCGTTTTGTTGCGAGTAGTAAACGGTGTCGATGCGATCGATTTTTGTGCGACCGTGTCGCCTCTCGTCCAGTCCTCTTTTTTTCTCTGCTTTTTTTCACTTTTTTTTGTATATGTAAGATCGGAGGGGACACGCATGTGGCTCTAAGAGTGAGAGAAGATTTTTCGACTTTTTTTTCCAACCGAGAGGCCCCGAGAGATATTTGGCCAGCAGAATCGTCCAATTCAGCGCCACAATTAAGTAATACAAAAGCAGAGTAAAGCGCGCGCGAGAAGCTTCTCTTCGTGAAAATCCTACAGTCGCACTTGCACGCTTTAACACACGTCGTTTGTGCACTCTTTTATACGTTTCTGTTTTAAACCGTTCTTTTATATTTAAAGCACAGCACACACATATATTTATATTTAAAATGTCTGAACAAGGAGAAGAAGTCGTCGTCGTCGACGCGTCGATCATCACCGGCGAAGAGTGGTTCACGCAAGTGTTCAAGGTGAAATTAGATAAAATGCTCGCCGAAGCGCCGAAAGATTTCGAAGTCACGGAAGACACGGGATCGCAAGGTGGATTTTTCAAGTCCAGCGATGATGTCGTGGACAAGGAGAAGTTGAAGAAGGAATACTACGCGAAGCAGCGATTGGCGATTGTGAACGAGTGCCACGAATCGCTCAAGGAGGAAATGAGGGAGATTTTGATTTCGAAAACGGAACGCAAACGCATCGCGAAAGAGTTGATCGATAACGTGAGAAAAGACGCGGAGAAGGAAGTTGCGAACGCGGTGGAGATTGCGAACGCGGAGAGAGCGAAGGTTGCGGCGCAAATCGCGGAGAAGAAGGCGAAGGCTGAAGCCGAGGCGAAGAAGGCCAAGGAGAAGGAAGCGGCGGAAGCGGCGGCGAAAGAAGAAAAGGCGAAGAAGGAAGCCGAGGAGAAAGAAGCGGAAAAAGCCGAACTCGCGAAGAAAGCAACATTGACCAAGCAAAAGAGCATGGCGCCAGGGGCTTCGGATAAGGATAAGGAAGAAGCGAAAGCTGCGGAAGAGGCGGCGAAGAAGGCTGCCGAAGAGGAAGCCGCCACCAAGAAGAAAGCGGAGGAAGAAGCCAAGGCGAAAGCAGAAGCGGAGAAGGCTGCGAAAGAAGCCGAAGAAGCTGCCGCGAAGGCGAAAGCCGAAGAAGAAGCAGCGGCAGCGGCGAAACAAGCCGCTTTGGAAAAGCAAAGAGCCGCCGAGGAGGCGGAGAAGGAACGCCTGGCCGCTGCGAAAGCCGAGGAGGAACGTTTGGCCAAGATTGCCGCGGAAGAAGAAGCTAAAAAGGCAGCGGAAAAGGCGGAGATTGAGAGATTGCGCGCAGAAGCGCAAAGGATCGCCGACGAAGCCGCGAAAAAGGCGGAAGAGGAACAAAAAGCGCAGGAAAAGGCAGCAAAAGAAGCCGAGGAGAAGATTGCCAAAGCCAAGAAGGCTGCGGAAGAGTTGGAAGCGGCGCAAGCGTCTGCTCAATTGTCCAAACAAAAGTCTTCGGCTGCGGACGCGTCGGCCAAGGACAAGAAAGAAGCGGAAAAGGCGATCGAAGAAGTCGAGAAGAAAGAAGCTGCCTTACAGAAGGCTGAATCCGAAAAGAAGGAGGCGGAGGACAAGCTCGCAGTGTACAAGGGTAAGGCGATGGAAGCAGCGAACCAAGCCAAGGCGAAAGCGTTGGAGGCGAAGGAAATTGCAGTGAAGAAAGGCAAGGAGGCCTACGAACTCGCGCAAAAGAAGGCGAAGGAACTGTCCAAGGTTGCGCAAGAAAAAGGGTGCTGCATTATCCAATAATGAGAGTGAAAACGATGATTATAATATATACACATCTTAAGAAAAAACAAAGGACCAAAAATACGAGAGAGGAAGGAATTTACGATGCGATGTGAACTTTGATATATATAAATATACATTTACTACAATTTATTTATCCAATACAATGAAGGTACAACACTGCTAAACGCTACTACTTTTGCACGCGCAAAACTAAATACATGAATTCTTTCAAGCCGCTGCGTCGTACAAAGACGAACGCAGCGCATCATCCGTTTTTGACTTTTTCGTCTCAAGTATCAACTTGCCAACCGAGCCGTTGGAAGTGATGGTATAATCCACGACTTCTTCACTAAACGCATCGACGACAGATTTCAAACACTTTTGAGGCGCTCTCAAGAACTCGCGCAAAAGTTTGGATACCATGACGTCGTGCGATTTCAAGATACCGTGTTTGGCGCCGACGATGTTGACTGAAAGAAGATTGGATTGACCTTGATTCTTGGCGCGATGACGCGCCGCTAACTTTTCCAAAGCAATCGAGGCGTCGCCAGAATAATTCTTCTGCATAATCTCCTTTCCTTGCCCGTCCAAGCTTAATATTTTGGCTGAAACGACATCGCTCGCCACTGACGCTAATGGACCGAAGAACTCATCCTCAGAACCGTTAATGCACAAAACAGGGCAATTCGAACTCCAACTCGAACCGAATGTTCCCGCAAACCATCCTTTCAAACCATCGGTAAAATAGCTCGGCTCGAAAGGATACGCGATGGCAATTCGTGCTTTCACCACTGCTTTTGACGACTCCGTCGCGTAGTTATTCATGAAAGTCTTATCGTTCAACATCCCAAGCACCGCCGCCCCTTCTGAGTTTCCAACTAACGCCACGCCGGCGTTTTTTATGAAGTCTGGTAACGTCAGTAAAATGTGAGAGACGACAACCGATTTCAACTTCAACGCCGCATCGTATTGCTTCTTCAGAAATGAGTCTTCGATGAAAGACTTCGCAGATGATTTATAAACCAAACTTCCGTTTGCGCCTTGTTTCGCACCGGTGACCGCATCGGTGACAACATCGTACAAAGCGAAATCGTTCCAGTACGAATCTTCCTCCATCGTCGTGTCGTTCTCATCTTCCGCAGCGCTGTCCTCGCGAAGGTCTTTCCTCGGACGGTTGCGCAAATGCATAGGCCACGCCATATCGTCTGGCGCTATCACCACGTGACCCATGCTTGCAAACCTTCTCACGTACCTCAACGTGTCACCAGCTACGCCTCCGGAACCGGGTATGACTACCATGTATTTCAACGCCGAAGATTCCTTCTTTTCTACCGTCGGTGTCGTTATTTTTGTTGTCGTCGTCACGTTACCACCGCTCATTTCGTTTATGCTGCTATGAGTGCTACTGCTGCTTCTATTATTGCTATCGCTACTACCATTTGCAGTATTACTACACTCTTCCTTTGAGATACTACCGTCGATGTTCTCGGCGAACGATGTAGAGGCGGAAGTGGTCGCAGGCTCCGGAGGAGGAGCATTCGTCACCACCTCGTGTATCGCCTTCAGCACCACGTAAAATGAATACAAACTCCTCGACCCGAGCTCTTCGTCTCGCTCAGTCTCACCCGGAGTTGGTGTCGTCGGTCGACTTTGCGATGTCATCTCCGGCTTCACCGCTTTCACCGGCGACGAAGACGCAGCCGCCATCGTCAAGTTTGGCGTCGACTGATGATGATGATGCGTCATGGATACCGTCGTCGTCGCTGCCTCCGCCGACGCCGTTGTCAGCCTTAAATTCCTAAACAATTGGTCCATGCTCGATCGTCTACTGCTGCTCGCGCTGCTATTGTTGTTGCTCGACTCCTCGTTCTTCTCATCTTTCGTTTGTTGTTGCTGTTCTCCTCCATCGAATCCTTCCAAAGTCTTCCCTAACATAGCGCCTCTCTTCGTCGTCACCGTCATCGAAGACGTCAAAACCTCGTGACTGGCGTCCCTCGAAAATCTCACCATCCCTAACGACCGCGCTAACCCATCTATTCGCCCGATCCAAATATCGTTCGTCTTCGCGTTCGGTTCGCTCTTCGCGTTCGGGAAAAGTCCACGACGGATTATTTTCCCTTTCTTCTCTTTCAACGACCGCAAAAGCGAAGGCGGCAGCGCGACGACGCAGTTCTCGTGGCACGAGTTCAAGCACGTGGCGACGTCCGAGGCGGTCAGGAGCGGCGGGTCGTCGCCTTCCTCCTTCGACGTCTGACTCGTCGTCGTCGACATTGTTTTTCTCCGCGTGCGTTTTATTCTTTTTTGTTCTGCGGCGTGTGGAATTGGAAAAAACAAAGCGTTGAGGCTTTCGACAAAACCGCACAAAACAACACGAACACTCTCTTCTTTTGCGCGCGCGCGTCTCGCGCCAAGAACGACGACGACAACGCGTGAATGGACGCAGCAGCAACAACGATACTAATGCCAGCACATAATAAAAAACGAACGTCTCCGCGACGCAAAACCTTGCGTCGATGTCTCGCGCTCCTTTTTCTCGCGTCCATCGCGTTCCTCCTCTTTCGGGATACGCTTTCGTACTTGCAAAGATTTCTCATCACGGACCCCGGGGAAGATCCGTACGAGCACAACTTGCACTCGCGAGGCGACGTGTGCGAAGACCGAGGGTTTCACTACGACGGCTTGAGTTTTTTGGACCCGCACAAGACGCGGTTTAGCGTAGATTTTGAGCGGTACGAGCGAGATAAAAATCAGTTTCAGAACGGGTTGTGTCATCATCAGTTCAAGACGAAATTCGCGGATATGCGCGTGACGAACGCGAAACCGTTGGTGTTTGCGGACGACGATCCAACCGCGGGGTTTGGGAGCCGAGTGTTGAGGGTGTGTTCGGCGTTTTTTGCGTCTGTGCATTTTGGACGACCGTTCGCGTACGCGAAAGTTGGACGGTGGACGTATAGTAAGTGCGAGAGTCGCGGGAACGATTGTTACTTTCAGAAAATCACGAGCGCAAAGACGGAGTACGAGACACCGGAAGGCGTGTACCGAGGCGAAGGGGCACTGGTGAAGGATGAAGATAAAGACGAGGAGTTGATTTGGACGCGAGGGAGTTTGGATGCGTTTCAAAAGGAGCACAAAGCGGGAGTTTCGTGGATGAGAGATTTGAAAGAGGCTTTGAACGGGTTCGAGATGCCGAGCGGGAGAGGCGGATGTTGGGTCGTGTCGCAGTTTTTGTATTACATTTTACATCCGAACGAAAAGTTAGATCGAGTTTTACGTCTGGAAAAGAAGCGGATGGGTTGGGAAACCGAGGAGAGAAGGGAACCGGTGGCGGCAATTCACGTGCGACACGGCGATCGAGCGCAGAGAGGCCACCAAGGGTCCAACTTACAAATCGAACAGTTTTTAGCGCGCTTACGAAAACTCGATCCCAAGTGTAAGAAGGTTCTGTTGATGACGGAAGATGGGGAAGTCATCGACGACGCCATTAAGAACTTTGGGAAGGAGTTTCATTTTTATTACACCACGATTCAACCGAGGCACAACGACGACATCAATCGATTATTGAAAGAAGGCAAGTTGGATCCGGAGAATGAGATCCACAACGCGCTCGTGAATTTATATTTAGCGGCGGACGCGGATTACTTTTTAGGCCATTTATCGAGCACGTGGGGGAGAGTTGTTTTGTTGTTATCTTACGGCAAGTACGGTTGCTTCCAGAAGATGGACCTGATGGAATCTACGTGGAAAAGTCGTTGGGGCTTTAGTTCGTGTTCCACCGAAGAGTGGGAGAAAGAAGCCAAAAAATTTCAATGTAGAAACTAGTTTTAGCATTTTGCTTTTGCTACATAGCGTTTTAGTTTTACACTGTCTTCATCATCTAATAAATCTATATGTATGCTTCTTAATTCAATCTCTCTTCTCGCGTCCAAAGATATCGGTTCGCTTCTTCTTCGAAGGCGATTGCGGTTGTTGTTCTCTCTTCCCGCCGAACAAGCTTCCAAACACGTTCTTGTTCTCTTCCTCTTCTTCCTCTTCTTCCTTCTTCCCGAACGAAAACGGCACTTTACCGCTTTTGAACACGCCTTCATTTTTCCTCCACGTCGGATTGTTCCCGTTCGATTTCTTCTCCAAGATTTGCTTCGCCTCTTTCTTCTGCCTTCTCTCGTCTCCCATGTTCTTCGCTCCGAGTGCGACTTTAAACGCGAGTTTGCCGCCTTCCTTGATCCCGGTCGCCACGCCTTTAGCTACTATCGGCGTAGCCACTTTCACCGTTTCTACGCTCACTTTCTGAACAATCTTCGCCCCTTTCTGAACGTTTGGATTTTTCGCGATCTGCTCTCCTCTTTTAAACGTCTCCCACGTTCCTTTGACTAACAGGTTCTGCTTCGAATCTTTCTCGACGCTATCTAGAATGCCGTCCACGCCTTTGACGACTTTACGCACCAAGTCTTCCTCCTCTTCCTCGCTCTCGTTTTTCGCTTTTCCGCGCCGTCGTCCAACGATGCTCTCTTCTTCTTCTTCCTCGTCCTCGTCTCCGTAAATCTCTTCCGCTAATATCGCCGCTTTCGATTTCATGACTTGCGGCACTTCGATCGATACCGGCGTCGTCGACAAACTCGTCTTTTTCTTCCCGCTCCTCTCTTTCACGCTCTTCGTGATGTCAAAAAGCGTCTTCCTATTCGACGGTCGATCGTCGTCGAAGAGATCGTTTAAATCCATGTACTCGTCGTCTTCGTCGCTCAGCGCTTTTCCACTCGCGCTCCGTCTCTCTCTTCTCCCGAAAAAGGACGACGACGACGACGACGACGATTGCGAGCGCGGCGAAGGAAGGAAGAAAGCGGGATAGCGACGACGAGGACGAGGACGATTGCCATTCGCATTCGTTCTCGACGACGCCAAAGAAGACGACGACGACGACGAAGAAGACAGGAACGCGCAAGAAGAGGAACACGTAGAAGATATCATCGCGAGTCGAGATGCCATCATCGTTGGTTCTTCTAGAGCGCGCCGCGCGGCCTTTCTTTTTCTTCCTTCTCTCTCTCTCGGAGTTTGTTTTTGTGATGCGCTGCGTGTGGCTCAAAAGCTCTAGGGGTTCCCAAGCAGATCTGAGACCCTAAATAACACCCTGAGCAAAAAAAGTTCGTTTTTGGCGAAATCAATCGAAGCGCAAAACGCGACAAAACCGGCGCGAGCAAACAAGCGCGCGCGCTTCTTTTTCGCGCACCTTTTCTTTCCGTCGCCTGGTCGTGCTCTTCCTCTCGTCGCTTCTTTCTTTCTTTCTTTCTTTCTTTCTCTCTCTCTCACTGCGGACGAGAGAGAGAGAGAGAAGAAAGATGGAACAACAACAAGAACACCGAGGGAAAGAAACGACGATTTACGTGGGCAAAATACCGACGGAAATCACAAATAATCAAATCAAATCGATATTGAAAACGTGCGGCAACCTGTCGGAATGGAAGAGGACGAGAGATATCGAAGCGCCGTACCGGTATAAGCCGTTTGGGTTCGCGACGTTTGAGAGTTTGGAGGGCGTTTTAGCGGCGATGAGAGTGTTGGATGGAATGCAGTTGTACGAGAACGTGGACGAGCAGATGAAAGCGAGGACGGAGACGCTGCTGTTGAACGTGAATCAAGCGACGAAGATGGCGGCGGAGAAGTTCAACGCGGAGAGACAAGAGAAAGGGTTAGGGGCGAAGGATGGCGAGGAGGATTACGAGAGGAAGAGGAAGATTGAGAAGATTATGAAAGGGGAGATGGACGACGCGGAGGACGAAGATGAAGACGAAGACGAGAAAAAGAAGAAGGCAAAGAAAGACGACGAGGTCGTCGACGCGGGCGAGTTCTCGGATGAGGAAGAGACTAGAAGTGGCGCGAAAAGAGCGACGACGACAACGACGACGACGACAAAATCTTCGCAAGAGAAATTGCGGACGGCGTCTATGCTCACGAACCAAATTTCTACCAATAAGAGCACGAGCGAGGGAGGGACAAAAACGGAAACCACCGGCGCAAAGACGGCCGGAACGATTCAATACGAAGACGGAGAAGTCGGTCGAGCGAACCAGGCGGATAATAACGTCCCAGCGAAGCCTCTGACCAAACGCCAGCGCGAAGAGAAGCGAAGAGAGGATGAAAAACGAAGAAACGAACAGCGAGAATTCGGAAGGAGAGAGCGGCAGTGGTTGGACGAAGAGAGGTTCATTTTGAACGAAAGGAACAAAAGAATGCGAAGACAACGAGACGAAAAGATAAACTTAGAGCAAACACGTGCTTCTCGACGCAAACGCGACGACGATGATCGACAGTTAAACGTTTGGGAAAGAGATGAGAGAGATTTGGATCGCCGAAAGCGGTTTAGAGAACGCGAATTAGAAGCCGAGGAGAAAGACCGACAGAACGAAATAGAAGAGATTGAAGAAGCGAAACGAGACGAGGAAAAACGTTTGGAAGAAGAGAGGAAGAAAAAGCTTAATTTAGAAAAGGCGAAGAAGGAGAAAACGGTGAAGGAAACCACCATTGCGGGATTCTCTAAGCGAAAGAAGACCAAAACGAGCGAAGACGGCGGCGATGCCGGAGTAGACGGAAATGAAGACGACGACGACGACGACGACGATGACGATGCTGACGAAACTATCAAACTCAACAAAAAACGCCGCCGACAGTTCCTGCCAATTGAATACACCGAAGCTGAAAAACGCATAGTTGCCTCCGGTCTCACGGTCGATCACAAAGACACCGACGACCAGGACCAAAAACGTCTTCTCGAAGAAGAAAAGAAACGCAAAGCCGCGATCGAACAGTCGATCATTGACAAAATTCCTACCAAAAAAGCCGACGTTTTCAGCTACGATATCGACTGGTCTGCCTTTAAAACCTCCGGCGCGGAATCGTTGTGCAGAAAATGGGTAGCCAAAAAAACCGTAGAACTTCTCGGAGAAGAAGAAGACGCCGTCGTCGACTTCGTCCTCGAAAAACTCCGCGAACGCGTCGACGCGTCCGTTTTGCTCGAAGAACTCTCCGTCTTCCTCGATGAGGAAGCCGAGAGCTTCGTCTTAAAACTATGGAGGATGATCATTTACGAAACGCTCAAGTTCAAGAGCAAGCTGAAGTGAGAGAGAGAGAGAGAAAAACGGGCAGTACTAGCAAAATAAAGGAACGCTTTCAATACCAATAATAATAGTTAAAACAGTAACAGCGACAACAACAAACGCAGCGCCTAACAGTAGGTCGTTAAAGCGCGAGATTGAGGAATGCAAGGAGGAGGAGGAGGAGGTGAGCGCCGCCCGCGAGATAACACACACCACATTTTTTATTTTTTCTGATTTTTTTCGATTTTGCCCACACGAGGGCTTCTTTTACGTCATAACTTACCCCACAAGTCACAAGGAGACGACCAGAGCGATAAAACCTGCGACCACGAGAGCGATACACACACACACTTACACGCGCGCGCACACGGAGTAAAACCAAAACGCAAAAATGTCCTCCTTTCGACGATTATCCTCCTCCCGCATTTTTCGGTCGTCTTTGCGCGGACAGTTGAACGCTTCGTTGTCTTCGTCTTCCTCGTCGTCTTCGTCTTTGACGACGAACGTTCCATTGCGAGCCTCCATCTCGACCTCTTCGGTGGTACGGAACGATTCCCCGCATCTCCCACGGACGCACGGCGGACTTTCGGACCAAGATCGCATTTTTACCAATTTGTACGGCAAGCACGATCCGTTCATTAAAGGCGCGATGAAGCGCGGGGATTGGTACAACACGAAAGAGCTCGTGTTGATGGGTGCGGACTGGATCATCAACGAAATCAAAGCCTCTGGGTTGCGCGGTCGTGGCGGCGCCGGATTTCCCTCCGGGCTGAAGTGGTCTTTCATGCCGAAAGTGAGCACGGATGGGAGACCGAATTATTTAGTGGTGAACGCGGACGAGAGTGAACCGGGGACGTGCAAAGATCGAGAGATTATGCGACACGACCCCCACAAATTGTTGGAAGGGTGTCTGTTGGCCGGGGTTGGGATGCGAGCGAGAGCGTGTTATATTTACATCAGAGGGGAGTACGTGAACGAGAGGTTGGCGTTAGAACGCGCGAGAGAGGAAGCGTACGCGGCGGGTTATTTGGGGAAGAACGCGTGCGGGACCGGGATTGATTTTGACGTGAACATTCACTACGGAGCTGGGGCGTATATTTGCGGCGAAGAGACGGCGTTGATTGAAAGTTTGGAAGGGAAGCAAGGGAAGCCGAGGTTAAAACCGCCTTTCCCGGCGAACATTGGTTTGTACGGATGCCCCACTACGGTGACGAACGTTGAAACTGTCGCAGTCGCACCGACGATCTTGAGAAGAGGAAGCGATTGGTTCGCCAGTTTTGGGAGGAAGAACAACTCCGGAACGAAGCTTTTTTGTATCAGTGGTCACGTGAATAATCCGTGCACAGTCGAGGAAGAAATGAGTATTCCTTTGAAAGAGTTGATCGAAAAACACTGCGGTGGTGTAAGGGGTGGTTGGGATAACCTGTTGGCGATCATTCCAGGCGGCTCGTCCGTGCCCTTGATTCCGAAGAGCGTCTGCGAAGAGGTGTTGATGGATTTTGATTCCTTGAAAGCGGCGCAAAGTGGTTTAGGTACCGCGGCAGTTATTGTCATGGATAAGAGCACGGATGTTGTGGATGCGATTGCGAGATTGTCGTACTTTTACAAGCACGAATCGTGCGGTCAGTGCACGCCTTGCAGAGAAGGCACGGGATGGTTGTATAATGTCATGGAACGCATGAAGAAAGGGGACGCAAAGTTGGAAGAAATCGATATGTTGCAAGAATTGACGAAACAAATCGAAGGGCACACGATTTGCGCGTTGGGTGATGCGGCGGCGTGGCCGGTGCAGGGTTTGATTAGACATTTTAGACCGGAATTGGAGGCCAGAATTGGTGCGCAAACGACACCGGACCGAATCGCGGCGTAAACAAACGCCCTGTGAGAAGTATATCAAATTTAGTAAAAACAATCAGACACAGTGTACAATTATTTCCTTTACTACTACTGAAAATCAGTGTCATTGTTCATACATTTCTGTATCATCGTGCGCTCCTATGAATGTCTCTATTTTTCATTTCTTTTTTTTATTTCCTGAATCCCAATCGTATTCGCGCACGAAATCGTTTACTTTTAAGCACTTCACCGGGAAATTTGCGTCTTTTAACATGTTGATGCACGCTTTTTGATTGTTTTGGATGTGATCGTTCGTAGATTTGACCTCGACACACATCACTTTTGACTTTAACGGATCCCATAAGAACAAATCTGGCATCCCTCCTTGAGCTATGGTACCGACCGGGTCTAGAATCCACCTCGCGCAAATTTTGTACAGCTGCTCGGTGTCGAAGCATCGCACGACTTCACAAAGTTCCTCGAGACTCAGCAATCGCCTTTTTTGCTCGGTTACTGCAATAGTGCCTGTATAGCCTTCTTTAACGGTCGTCCAATTTACGGTATGGCTTTCAGTGCCGTACCATTTCGCCCAATTTTCAACTAATAAACGCGCGCCGTGGCCTTTTCTAATTTTTTCCAACGTGACTTGCGTTACCCGTTCGCGTCGCAAAATCCATTCCGGCTCAGAATAATCGAGCGGCAAAGACTGAAACTCTAACGGCCAAGGATTGAAATTTGTATCGATAAACTCATTGTGGAAAAAGACGTCGAGACTGAGTAAAGGCAGCAAAGTGTACCACAGCGAAAGTTCAGTATGGATGCCTTTCCAGCCAAATTTTCGCTCGTAGTACGCCAACGCATACGCTTCAACAGACCAGAGTTCCGCTGGATCTTCTTGTTCTTCCGTTAAATCCAGCGTATTCATGGGCTTTCCATTTACATCCACGGAGTCTAACTCTCTCACGTCGTAAAATTTTCCTTTTCCTTTCCATTCCGAGTTACCTTGTTCACTTTTCTTACCGTCTACGAATTCTTGGGACAACGGCACTCCGTGAAGTTTATCTTCCACCATCGCAAACTTTGTTGGCAATCGGAAATGCACGGGTACCTTGACTTCTTTATTCCTCGATATGCTACAAATTTTATCACGCATATTGGCGAGATCGTCCCAAACAACCCAACTATCCTCTAAAGCAGCTTTGCACACGTCGAACTGTAACTGGTATTTTTTCAAGTGTCCGAGGTCAACGTATAATCTATCGTACCATTTACCTCGACGATAAGCATCAAACGGTTGCGCTAATAGAGCTCGTAACAGATTCACGGCACGTTCGCGATACTCTTGACCGCATTTTGAGTGTGCCATTTTTTGTTTTGCGCTCGATTCACCCTTCGCGGAAGTTAAACTTGCCATTGCCAACTTTTCCATCGCCATGACCATGAGGTAGCAAATTCTGCACTCGACGGCGCGATGACTGAATCGTTCCATATCTTTGTTAGGATCGAGCAAATCTGCATCGTAAGTGCATTCTTCCGACAAATTTTGTAGCATATTTGCCTCGACGTGCTTTCCTATTTCTATGACTTTTGGTGCATTCTCGACTTTCAATAAAAATCCGTAAACGGTTGCGTCGTTAAAACGTTCTATGTCGCTCAAAACTACCATAGCTTCAAAATACGCGAGCATATCTTCCCTCGCTTTCCACGGTGATCCAAGTATTGAAGAGTTTGGTCGTTTTGAAATCATCGGATACCGCCGTAGACCGGAAATGGCGTCGTATATGCTGGAAACACTGAGTCTTTTCCGGTACGTGACGCATATTGCGATTCGAACGAGCGTGATAAATGTCGGCGAAAGTACGATCCAATTTTGATGCGTGGACATCTTTGCTTCTTTCCATTTCTGTAACCAAACATGTCCTCCACTTCCTTCGATAGAATAGAGCGTACGCAGCGGGATCATTAACCTATCTTTCGTTTTTCCGTACTCCTGCCGCCAATTCATCAAATGTTCATTTAGGTGATTTTCTTTCTCAAACGAATCCATCATGTGCTTCATCTCCTCTACCGTGAGATTACTAAGACAAAAATCGCGACTGAACACGATCTCGAGCCCTTTGTCGGCCTCGCAACTTTCGTTGCTCGATAAATCGTACGCAAAAGAGTGATGCACGAGTTTTCTCATCGCATCTTTCGTAGCATCGCCAACGTACTCTTTTTTCTCACAATCTGAAATCCAAGCGTGTCCCCTCGCTAACAGCCTCGTCGCTAAAAGAGCCGCATCACTGCCACCGTTGTCATCCTTTACAATTTGTATAAACGCTCGTCGAATTTCCTCCTCTTTCTCGGAGAGTAAAAATTCGGCGTTCGTCAAACCTATTATCGCGTCTACAACTTTGTCTTTCGTTTGTAGCCACGCCCAGGACTCGCTCTCGAACTCTTCCGCGTTTACGCGAGTTGCGCTTTGAAAACGACCGCTTAAAATTCTTCGCGTATCTATTTGGATACCAAAAACGTTTGTCGTATTCGATAAAACTTTCGCTTCGATCTCCACGCACGCGGACGATTCGTCTTCGTCCTTTCCTTCCTCTCTCGCGTATTTCAGCGTCCCCGAAACCTCGACGACGCCCAAATCTATGAGACCGGCAAACTCTCCGGCTACTCTCCTCGGCACGTATCCCAACACTTGCTTGTCTTCGTCTAAAATTTTCATCGCTCCAGTTGTATCAAACTTGTTCTCCATATCTCTCTCTATGTATACTTTTGCGCCGTCCGACGGTAACTTTGTCTTTGCGTCACTCCCCTGATATTCCCGTCCGCGAATACGAACGCGGAGTTTATATTCAGCAGTTCCATCGCATTCTTCGCTCATAATCACGTTCTCCTTTTCATACTCCTCAACCTCCTTCAGAATATCGGCCCTCGCTGTTGATTTCGTCGACAAAGCGTCGATAAACGCTGGTCTCTGCCTCAGCGCTTTCGGCACCCGCACGTACGACGAAGACGACAACGAAGGTGAAGCGAAAGCACCTCTGTTCTCACTCACAAACGTCACCTCCTCCTCTCCCTCATCTTCCTCCTCCTCAAACTCAACGATCTCTATTTTATCCACTCTCGTCTCTCTCTTGATCGTCTCGAAGTGCTGCCTCCGATCGATCTTCACGAACGCGATGTTCGTTTGTTTCCGCTTCTCGTAAATTTGAGCACCCTCTTTTTTCCTTTTCCCCGGCCTTTTCTCGTCACCGTGGAGGAGGAGGCATTCCCCTCTTTCGCCGTTCTTGTTCTTCTCGACATTTTTCTCCTCGACAATCGCCGTCGAGTCCTTCTTCTTCTTCTTCTTCTTCCCGAGCGACGCCCACGCGCTGGACATGATTTATTGATGCCAGCGCAACCGCCAACACCGAAGAGAAGAAGAAAGAAGAAGAAGAAGAACAACAACAACAACGACGACGAGATCCCGAGGAGAAAAAATGAAGAAAAAAGCGAAAAGCAGGTCAAGGAAAAAATCTGAAAAATCGTGTAGTTTAGGGTTTTAGAATTTCTGCCACCAAATTTTTCCCCAATTCGATTCGTCTTGCGTGATTTCCCCTCATTTCATTTTGAGAAAAGAGGGTGCGGCGCCGCTCCGTTCGGCTCCGAGGTAAGCGCGCGCGCGTTTGATCTCTTTCGAACTTTCATTGCGTTTCTTCTTCTTCTTCTTCTTCTTTCTGTGTCTGTGTCTGTGTGTGTATATGTATGTATATATATATAACATCTTCGCGTTCTCTCTTCTTCTTCTTCTTTCTGTTCGTCTTCTTCGTCTTCTCCGTGAACCAAGTCAGCGGGTGTGAACAAAACTTTACCACTCACATCTTCGCGTTACGTTCTGCGGTACATCAAACTACACCTTCGACCGGTTCGTTCCTTCCT